>OLPR01000667.1_pt1 | contig 30611 bp, 18 predicted proteins | sample 1672761 | NCBI WGS metagenome assembly OLPR01 (sample SAMEA3136721, study PRJEB25190) | human gut metagenome | biome: human gut; feature: human-associated habitat; material: faeces | place: Austria | collected 2013 | reverse complement strand
TTAGTAGGAAGAGGAATTGCACATAATATTAAAAATGCAAAAAGAATGGTAGAAAAATTAAGTCCAGAAGTATGGGAAATATTAGAGGATGTTATAAAAGATCATCCTGTAATGTTAAACCGTGCTCCTACATTACACAGACTTGGTATTCAAGCATTTGAGCCTGTTTTAGTAGAAGGTAGAGCAATAAAATTACACCCATTAGTTTGTACACCATTCAATGCTGACTTCGATGGTGACCAAATGGCTATTCACTTACCATTATCACCAGAAGCTCAAGCAGAAGCAAGATTCTTAATGTTATCTGTAAACAACTTATTAAAACCACAAGATGGTAAACCAGTTACAGTACCAACACTAGATATGGTTCTTGGAAGTTATTACCTAACAATGGCCTTAGATGGTGAAAAAGGTGAAGGTATGTACTTTAAAGATAAAGATGAAGCTATAATGGCTTACGAAAATCATGATGTTGGAATACATGCAAAAGTATATGTAAGATTTAGCAAAGAAGTAGATGGAGAAATAAAAACAAAGAAAGTACAAACAACAGTAGGAAGAATTATTTATAATGAAGGAATTCCACAAGATTTAGGGTATGTAGATAGAACAGATCCAGAACATGAATTCGATTTAGAAATAAACTTCCCAGTTATAAAGAAAAACTTAGGAGATATAGTAAATAGATGTATTAATGTACATGGTTTATCTAAATCTGCAGAAGTTTTAGATTATATTAAAGCAACTGGATTTAAATATTCTACACTTGCAGGTGTTACATTCTCTGCAGCAGATGTTAAGGTTCCAGCTGCAAAAGCTGATATATTAGCAAAAGCTGAAGATCAAGTAGAACAAATAAGAAAACAATTTAAACGTGGTTTAATAACAGACGAAGAAAGATATAATGCTGTTATTAATGTATGGGATAAAGCAACAAATGAAGTTACAGAAGCCATGAAAGAAAACTTTGATGACTTAAACCCAATATTCATGATGGTTCAATCAGGAGCCCGTGGTAACATGAACCAATTAAGACAAATCGCTGGTATGAGAGGTCTTATGGCAAGTACTACAGGTAGAGCAGTTGAAATTCCTATTAAATCATCATTCGCAGAAGGACTAGATGCTTTAGAGTACTTCATTTCTGCACATGGTGCTAGAAAAGGACTTTCTGATACAGCTTTAAGAACAGCTGATTCTGGTTACTTAACAAGAAGATTAGTTGATGTATCTCAAGACATTATCGTAAGAGAAGAAGACTGTGGAAGCCATGACGGAATTGTTTTATGTGACATAAAAGAAGGAAATCAAATAATCGAAACTTTAAGAGAAAGATTATTAGGAAGATTTGTTATAGAAGACTTAAAAGATCCTAAGACAGGAGAAATTTTAGTAGATACTAATACAATGATAACAGATGCAATAGCAGACAAAATAGTAGCTGCTGGAATCGAAAAAGTTAAAGTACGTTCTGTTCTAGGATGTAGATCAAAACAAGGTGTATGTCGTAAATGCTATGGTATGGGATTAGCAAGAAAAGACTTAGTAAATATAGGAGAAGCAGTAGGTGTTATTGCAGCACAATCAATTGGTGAACCTGGTACACAGCTTACTATGAGAACTATCCACTCTGGTGGTGTTGCAGGTGTTGCAGATATTACACAAGGTCTTCCTAGAGTTGAAGAGCTATTCGAAGCTAGAAAACCAAAGGGACTTGCAATTATGGCAGAAATCTCTGGTAAAGTTAAAATAGTAGAAGACAAGAAAAAGAAAGAAGTTGTTATTACTTCTAAAGATGATTCTAAAACTTATACAATACCATTTGGTGCAAAACTAAAAGTTATGGATGGGGACGAAATAGAAGCCGGAGACCCAATAACTACAGGTTCATTAAATCCAAATGATATACTAAAAGTAAAAGGAGCAGAGGGAGTATATACTTACCTTGTACAAGAAGTACAAAAAGTTTATAGAAACCAAGGTGTTGATATAAACGATAAACATATCGAAGTTATAGGAAGACAAATGATTAAGAAAGTTAGAATCGAAGATAATGGAGATACAGATTTATTCCCAGGTTCTTTAGTAAATGTATATGATTTAGAAGAAGTAAACGAAAAAGCAATAGCAGAAGGAAAGAGACCTGCAACAGCAAAACGTGTATTACTAGGAATAACAAAAGCATCATTAGCTACAGAAAGTTTCTTATCTGCTGCATCATTCCAAGAAACAACAAGAGTATTAACAGAAGCAGCAATAAAAGGTAAGACAGATGAGCTTATGGGATTAAAAGAAAATGTTATGATAGGTAAATTAATACCAGCTGGTACAGGAATGGATAGATACAAAAATCTAAAAATTCATGTAGAAGGTCAAGACGAAGAAGAACAAAAAGAAGAGCAAAATGCTTAATAAATATATAGGGAGAGCTTATAAGTTCTCTCTATTTTTTGTTACATAAATGTAAAAAAAACCAATATGATTAAGCCGTAAGTATTAAAAAAATAGGAAGATATTAGCATAAAATGTAATTGACTAAATGATATAAAACGAGTTATAATATATGCTAGAAAAAATAGAAGGAATTGATGTTGTATGAAGTTATTAAATAAAAAAATCATGTTACTAATGATGGGAATAATTGTAATGTTACTTGCATTGCTAACAGGAAAAGTGCAAGCTGCATCACAAGAATTTGGATTACAAGAATATAGAAAACCAGTAGGAAGTACACAATATGGTTATAAAGTAAGTGATAAATATGTATGGAAAATAGTAACATATTCTGGTAGCGCAATAAATTATGATAGAACACTTTATTGTTTAAAAGCAGAACAAGGTTTCTATACTTCAGAACCAGGAGTTTTTAAAGAAACATATGATTTATCATATGATTTTATGAATAAAAATAGTATGAGTCCATTACCAGTGCCATCACAATATTATAATCAAATAGTTTGGATTTTAAATCATTCTTATATACCAAGTGCATCAACAGCAAGTACAGACAAAACAACATTATTAAAAAATGCTGGTATAAGTGGAAATAGTGAATTAACAGATGATGATATAGATGTTGTACAACAATTAGCAATATGGTATTTTACAAATTATGATAATTCAACATATCATAAAGACTTTGGAAATCAAGCTTCTTTCCAAACAGTATTGCAATCTACTAAAAATAGTGGAGGAACAAGTGCATACCAAGCAATAGAAGACATTAACGAAACAAGATATGATCAGATGGAAAAGTTATTTGTATATCTTGTAGAAAATGCAAAAAAAACAACAGAAAGTTCTAATAGTACTTCATCACCAATATCTATGGGAAATACTACACCAACAGTAGAGGTAAGTGGAAGTAATTATATAGTAGGACCATTTAAAATAGATAAAAATAATGAAACACCATATACAATAAGTTTTAGTATAACAGACCAAAGTGGTAAAAGTTTAGATGGAAAATATACATTATTAGATTCAAACAAAAGCCAAACAAGTCAAACTTTAGAACAATTAGTTGGAAGTAATTTTTATTTAAGGATACCAATTAGTACAGTAAATTCAGAAAATATAACAAGTTTAAGATTTTCAATGAATGGAAATTATACTATAACAACAGCTACATATTGGACTAAATCTGGAGATAACACAGTACAACCAATTGTAGAATTAGGAAGAACACCAAAAACTTTTAGTGGAAATAAAGAAGTAACATTTCCAAAATCAGGACAATATAATTTAAAACTTGTAAAAGTAGAACAAGGAAATACAAGTAAAAAATTACAAGGTGCAACATTTAAAATTACAAGTCCAAATGGAACTGTAACAGAGCAAACAAATTCAAATGGTGAAATAAATATAGGACCAATAAATATAACACAACCAGGAACAGATACAATAACAATAGAAGAAACAAAAGCTCCAGATGGATACGAAAAAATAATAACAGCACCAATAAATGTACAAGTAACAAAAACACTATCAAGTAATACATATACTATGTCAAATGCTGTAATAACTAATAATCAGACAGGATCAAGTATCAACGTAAGTGGAAGCACAATAACAGTAACTGTAGAGAATAAATTAATTCCAAATGACAGTGAATATAATTTAAAACTTGTAAAGGTAGAACAAGGAAATACAAGTAAAAAATTACAAGGTGCAGAATTCAAAATAAATTCACCAAATGGAGAAGTAACACAAACAACAAATGCAAGTGGAGAAATAAATATAGGACCAATTGCAGTAACAGCTACAGGAACAGATACAATAACAATAGAAGAAACAAAAGCTCCAGTAGGATATGAAAAAATAATAACAGCTCCAATAACAGTACAAGTAACAAAGGTATTTGAAAACAATACATATTCAATGTCAAATGCAGTAATAACAAATGCACAAACAGGAGCAAATATAAACTTGAGTGGAAATACAATAACAGTAACAGTAGAAAATAAGGCAAAATATTTTGATTTAGCTTTAAGAAAATATATAACACAGATAAATGGAAAAGATGTTGAAAATAGTAGAGTCCCAACAGTAGATACAAGTGCACTTACAAGTGGAACAACAGCACATTATAACCATAGAAAAGATCCTATAGAAGTAACAACAGGAGATAAAGTAATATATAACATTACAATATATAATGAAGGTCAAAAGGCTGGTAGAGCAACAAAAATACAAGATCAATTACCAACAGGATTAGTATTTAATAGAGTAGTATCTGGAAATTTTGAATTAGATTCTTATAGTGAAACAGATAATCTATTAAAATTAAAGAGAACATCAAATACAGATAATCTTGATGCATATAATGGAACTACATTAGATTCAGAAACAATACAAATAGAATGTACAGTAACAGCAGTTCCAACTAATAAAGAACAAATTTTAACAAATGTAGCATGGATTTCTGAAGAATATGATGCAGAATCAAATGTAACAATAACAAATCAAGAAAATGCAGATAGAGATTCTGTTCCAGGAACACATCCAGATGTAGATAAAGACAATATGGAAGATTATACTGGAAATAACAATCAAGAAGATTTAGCAGATGAAGATTATTACTATAAAGGTCAAGAAGATGATGATGATTTTGAAAAATTAAAATTAGTATATTTTGATTTATCATTAAGAAAATTTATTACAGGTAGAAATGATACAACATTAACAAATAGAGAACCACAAGTTGATGTAACACATTTGGCTGATGGAACAGATACAACAGCAATATATAATCATCCAAAAGATCCAATAGAAATGCAAAGAGGAGACATTATAATATATACAATAAGAGTATATAATGAAGGTTCAAAAGATGGTTATGCAAACGAGATAACAGATTATTTACCAGAAGAACTAGAATTCTTACCAGATCATGAAATAAACAAAGAATATGAATGGAGAGTATCTGGTGACGGAAGAATTGTTACAACAGATTATTTATCAAAAGCAAAAGAAACTTCAGCAAGACAAAACTTATTAAAAGCTTTTGATGGAACAGCATTAGATTACAAAGATGTAAAAATAGCATGTAAAATAAAAGATACTGCAGAAGTTGGTAAAAAACTAACAAATTTAGCAGAGATAACAGAATCAAAAGATTCAGATGGAAATGATGTAGTAGACAGAGATTCTGAAACAGATAATGTAAAAGTACCAACAGATGAAGATTTACCAAATTATAAAGATGATGAATCAGACCAAGACTATGTACCTGGTCAAGAAGATGATGATGACTTCGAAAAGGTAAAAGTAGTATATTTCGATTTAGCATTAAGAAAATTTATTACAGCAGTAGATGATACAGAAATAACAAACAGAATACCTCAATTAAGTATTGGTGAAGATGGAAATATTCATTATGATCATACTAAAGATCCAGTAGAAGTAGAAAATGGAAATATAGTAACATATACATTAAGAATATTTAATGAAGGTATGATGGCCGGTTATGCAAGCAAAGTAAAAGATGATGTACCAGATGGATTAGAATTCTTACCAGACAATGAAATAAATCAAGAATACAGATGGGTATTATCAGAAGATGGAAAAACAATAGAAACAGATTATCTATCAAAAGAGCAAGAACAAACAGAAGGTGCAAACTTAATAAAAGCATTTGATCCAGAATTAGGAATTACAGATACAAATCCAGATTATAGGGATTTAAAAATAGCATTTAGAGTAACAGAGCCAAATACATCAGATAGAATATTGGTAAATACAGCAGAAATAGCAGATGACAGAGACGAAAACAATGAACCAGTAGATGATATAGACTCTACTCCAGACAATAACAACGAGTGGAACGAAGAAGATGACTTAGATAAAGAGTTTGTAAAAGTAAAATATTTTGATTTAGCATTAAAGAAATGGGTAAGCAAAGCAATTGTTACAAACCAAGATGGAACAGTAACAGTACAAGAAACAGGACATACAGGAGATGAAAACCCAGAACCACCAGCAAAAGTAGATTTAGGAAGACAAGATATTAATAAAGTAACAGTAAAATTCGAATTCAAAATAAAGATAACAAATGAAGGTGAAATTGCTGGATATGCTAAAGAAATAACAGACTATATACCAGAAGGTTTAAGATTTATACAAGAAGATAACCCAGAATGGTACACAAGAGAACCATTAAATGGAAGAGAAAGAGTTGCAACAAAACAATTAGAGAATACATTATTACAACCAGGAGAAAGTGCAACTGTATCAATCATATTAACATGGATAAATGATCCAAATAATATGGGATTAAAAACAAACATAGCAGAAATAAGCCAAGACTATAATGATAGTCATACACCAGATATAGATTCAACACCAGACAACTTTACACCAGGAGAAGATGATATAGATGATGCACCAGTAATGTTAACAGTAGCATTAGGTGATACACAAATATATATAGGTTTAGGATTTGTAGTAGTAGCAATGTTAACAGGTGGAATTTGGGCAATAAAAAGATATGTTTTATAATAAATAGGGATTTTGAGTTTTGCATAAAGCAAAGAAACAGCCACACATGATGCCAAATCATGTGTGGCTGTTTCTTTTACAATTCGCTCCGATACTTCTGAATAAGATCACGCATTTTCGGATCTCGTTCCAATTCAACCTTTTCGCGAGGAGTTAACTGAATTGCCAGGTTCTTATAACCGGCAAGCAAACTGTCTTTAAGCCACTGAAGTTTCGCTTCTTCAGCGGTCATTTCCTTCGAGATAGATACATCAATGCCATTGAAGTCACAAGAGATTTGCGTAAGCTGCCAAATATCTTTTCCGTAGTACTCTTCAAGTACAGAACGGAAATTTGAGTCTTCCATAAAACAACCCTCTAGTACACGCAGCATGTCATCAATTGTACCATTCAAGGAAGGTAAAATTGTAAGACACTTTCCATCATTGCTCAACTCACAGCAGGCAACCCGATAACGAATTGGCTCCAAAGAGTAAACAATAATGAAAGGATGGGAGGAAAAAGATTCCTTCCAATTAATTGGGGATACATTGGTTACTGTGGTGTTCTTTTTCATAGTTATATCTCCTTTTTACTTTTATATAATTTATAATTATAGCACAAAATTAAATATTTTTCAACAATTCGCTAAATTACACACAAGTATAGTGATTTATAAAAAAATGTCTAACTTGTCGAAATAGGGAAAAAAAGAACGTCCCCAGATCCCGAAAGAACGTCCCCTAATCCTGAAAAATGTACCAAAATCCAAAAAGGGCTCCCAATTTCCTTTTTTTAGGAAATTATTCCAAAATTATTGTAAACTTAACAAAAATGTAATATAATTGTAATGTGGACTAAAAAAATTGACGGAATATAGTAAAAACTGTATCCGTAAGCAGGTTCGAGCCACAAAAAATTAACCATAAAAAACTGCTATTTTTTACTATTGACTATTATCTAGAATATAGTAAAATACAGGTAAGTATTTATGAGAAAAAGGATGGTAACGAGACTATGAAAGTTATTAAGAAAATAGCTGTAAGCATCATAGTTATGCTTTTAGCACTAGCTATGGGAACATCAGTATTTGCAGCTACAACTCCAGTTACATTTGGATTAAGTGAATATAGAAAAGAAACAAACGGAAAACAATATGGATATAGGATAAACAATGGTAATAAAAGAGTTTGGAAAGTTATTGTATACGAAAATGATGGAACTACAATGAATTTTGATAATACAATATACTGTTTAAAGGCTGAAAAAGGTTTTTATACAGCAACACCAAATTCATTTAAACAAACATATGATAAAATGATAGACTTTGCAGATAAATCAAATTTAGTACCTACAATTTTCGAAAACGATGATTACTATTATGCTGCTACATGGATTTTAGACCATGCATATATACCATATTATGCAAAATCTGGTGATTCTGTAGAAGTACAAAACCAAAAGAAAGCACAAGCAGCGCAAGATAGAGAAGATTTACTAAATGCATCTGGAATGGGAGATTCATTAAAGAAAGAATTAACTGATGACGATATAGATGTAGTACAACAAATGGCATTATGGTATTTTACAAATACAAAATCAAATGAAAATTCTGATATATACCATGTAGATTTTGCAGGAGAGCCATCATTCCAAGAAATAGCTATAGCAGAAAAAGGTGTAGGTTCTTATACAACAATGTCAGATGTTAATCAAACAAGAGCTGATGCAATGGAAAAATTATATCAATATATAGTTAAAACTGCTAAAAGTACAGAAAATATTGAATATTATAAAACACATAATGGAACAGTAGAAGAACCAATAACATTAGCAACAGAAGTTAACCCAACAGTAGAATTAGATGGAGGCAACTACATAGTAGGACCATATAAAATAAATAAAAATAATGATTTACCATTCGAATTAAATGCAAAATTCACAGACCAAAATGGAACAGACTTAAATGGTAAATACACATTATTAAATTCAAGTAAAGAAGCAGTATCTCAAGGAACAACAATAAAAGATTTAGTAGGACAAAGCTTTTATATTTCAATTCCATCATCTAATATAGATGATATAACAAAAATAAAATTTAGTTATACAGGTTCATACAGAACTTCATCAAAAGGATTCTGGACAACAACACAAAATCCAGATACTGTGCAACCATTAGTTGCAGTAGAAAAAAAAGATACACCATTAAGTGGTGAAAAGGAAGTTGGAGTTGCAAAAAGAGAATTTGACTTGTCATTAAGAAAATTTATTTCTGAAGTTAATGGTAAAGAAATAAATAGAGAGCCAACAGTAGATGTATCTAGTTTAAATAAAACATTAGATAGTGCTAAAATTACAACAGCTACATATAATCACAACAAAAAACCAGTAGCAGTAAAACCAGGAGACATAGTAACTTATACAATAAGAGTATATAACGAAGGTGAAATAGATGGTTATGTAGGTGAGATTACAGACTATTTACCAGCAGAATTGGAATTTATAAATGATGTAGAGAATTATCCAACAGAAACAGATTTTAATGCAGGGTATGGATGGAGAATAGATGCAAGCAATAACAGAATAATTAAAACAAATAAACTTGCTTATTCATCAGAAGCAGCAGACAGAGATCAAAATGCAAGTAATTTAATAAAAGCATATAATGGAACAACATTAGATTATAAAGAAGTTAAAGTAAAATGTAGAGTAAAAAATTCTACAGAAGCATTAAAGAAAATTACAAATTTAGCTCAAATTACACAAGAAACAGATAGCAAAGGAGGAGCAGTAACAGATAGAGATTCTGTACCAAATGGAAACTTTACATTACCAACAGATACAGATCTACCAACATATAAAGATGATGAAATAAATTCAGGAAAAGAATATATACCAGGACAAGAAGATGATGATGACTTTGAAAAAGTTATTATTCAAGAATTTGATTTAGCATTAAGAAAATTTATAACAGGAAAAAATGGAACAAAGTTAATCGGAAGAGAACCATCAGTAGATGTAACAAACTTAGCAAATGGAACATCTACAACAGCTACATATAATCATCCAAAGAAACCAGTAGATATGGCAAGAGGAGATATTGTAGAATATACAATAAGAGTGTATAATGAAGGTTCAATTGACGGATATGCAAATAAAATAACTGATTATTTACCAGATGAATTAGAATTTTTACCAGATAATGAAACAAATATAGAATATGGATGGGAACTTGCAGAAGATGGAAAAACACTTTCAACAGATTATTTGTCAGAAGAAAGAGGAGGCATCCCAGTTTCTATAGCAACAACTTCAAATCAAAATCTAATAAAAGCATTTGATGGAACAACATTATCATATAAAGATGTAAAAATAGTTGTTAAAATAAAAGATACAGCGGAATTTGGTAAAAAATTAACAAACTTAGCAGAAATTACGGACGCTAAAGATTCTTACGGAAATGATGTAATAGATAGAGATTCAGAAACAAACAATGTACAAGTACCAAGTGATGAAGAATTACCAAATTATAAAGATGACGAAATAAACAACGAATATGTACCAGGACAAGAAGATGATGACGACTTTGAAAAAGTAAGAGTAGTATACTTTGATTTAGCTTTAAGAAAATTTATTACAGCAGTAGATGATCAAGCTGTAACTACAAGAATTCCACAATTAAGTATTGGTGAAGATGGAAATATTAAATATGACCATACAAAAGATCCAGTAGAAGTGGAAAATGGAGATGTAGTTACATATACAATAAGAATATATAATGAAGGATTAATCGATGGATATGCAACAGAAGTAAAAGATGATATTCCTGACGGATTAAGATTTTTACCAGATAATCCTGTAAATAGAGAATATAGATGGCAAGAATCAGAAGATGGTCAAAGTGTAACAACAGATTACTTATCTAAAGCACAAGAAGAAAATGATGGAGATAATCTAATAAAAGCATATGATCCAGATAAAGGATTAACAGAAAATAATCCAGATTATAGAGATGTACAAATTGCTTTTCAAGTAACAGAACCAAATACATCTGATAGAATACTAGTAAATACAGCAGAAATTGCAGATGACAGTGATAGTTCCGGAGATCCAATTGATGATATAGATTCTACACCAGATAATAACAATGAATGGAACGAAGAAGATGATTTAGATAAAGAATTTGTAAAAGTTAAATACTTCGATTTAGCATTGAAAAAATGGGTAAGTAAAGCAATCATAATAGATGCAGATGGAACACAAACTGTACAAGAAACAGGACATACAGGAGATGAAGATCCAGAACCACCAGCAAAAGTAGATTTAGGAAGAAGAGATATAAATAAAGTAACAGTAAAATTTGAATTCCAAATCAAAATAACAAATGAAGGTGAAATTGCTGGATATGCAAAAGAAATTACAGATTATATCCCAGAAGGATTAAGATTTGTACAAGAAGATAACCCAGATTGGTATACAAGAGAGCCTTTAAATGGTAAAGAAAGAGTAGCAACTAAATTATTAGAAAACACATTATTACAACCAGGAGAAAGTGCTACAGTATCAATTATCTTAACATGGATAAATGGACAAGATAATATGGGATTAAAAACAAATATAGCAGAAATAAGCCAAGATTATAATGATAGTAATACACCAGATATAGACTCTGTGCCAGATAACTTTAAAGAAGATGAAGACGACATAGATGATGCGCCAGTAATGTTAACAGTAGCATTAGGTGATGCAAAATTATATATTGGAATAGTAGCTTTAGTAGTTATAGCACTAGGTGGAGGAGTATTCATAATTAAAAAATATGTAATATAAACATAAAGGATTTGGGGACGCCATGTTGAATTTGTCAACTATAGCACACTTACACGGAAATTAATCTGTGGTCGAAATCTTTGATTTCCTTGTTACAGATATATGTGAACCGAAGATTTATGAGGTTGGATTAAAAGCATTATATAATATTAAATAAAAATAAATTAAAGAATGAATAAAAGCTAATGTTCTAATAAACATTAGCTTTTTAATGCATATATATTTTTTTCATATTAATTAGTTTGCTAAAAAAAAATTTATGTTAATATAATAGTTACCATAAATCGAAAAGAGGAGAATTATATGAAAAATATGAGTGCAAATACAAGATTAGAGATAGCTGTTGAAATTATGGCAGCTAAAATAGCAAAAACATATAGAACTGGAAAAAACGTTTCGGAACTTCTTAAAGAAAGAAATGAAATGTACAAGGGGAATGAAGCTATTATTAAAAAAATAATAGAAGAATATGGACCGGAAATAAAAGATAGTTATAAAAAAATGTAGAAAGGATAAAAAGTTGATATGGAATGGAAACAAGTATATGAAAAATATAAGCTTTCTGAAGAAGAACAAAATACAATAGGTAATAATATAAATCAAATCTTTTTAGAAGGGAGAACTCCAGCCAAAAAACCAATAGCTATTTTTGATATAGGACCAACAGGTTCTGGAAAAACAGCGCTAAATGGGTATGCACTTATGTAATTTGAAAATGATAATCTTGTAATAATAAATAATGATGAACTAAAAGCATTTCACCCTAAAGCAGATGAAATAGCTAAACAATATCCAGAAGTTTATATAAAAGTAGTAAATGAAGTAAGTAAACATTGGACAGATAATTTAATGGATAAGGCTATAGAGGGTAGGTATAATGTTTTATACGAAGGAACAGGAAGAAAGATAAAAATATTTGAAAATATGATAGCGAAGATGAGACAGCAAGGTTATAGGATTATAGTAAGAGCTATGGCAGTTAACGAATTAAATTGTTTAATGTCGATGGTAGAAAGATATGAAGGACAAGTAGAAGAAAAGGGCTGGGGAAGAAGTGTTTCTGCAGAGACATTTTATAAAGGCTATGATAATGAAATGTTAGATACAATAGATATTTTTGAAAAAACGAGAATGGCAGATATTGTAGAAGTATATATGAGAGGAGACATACCAAGTAGTCCAATAAGAATATATAGCAGTAGAAATGGAGAGTTTAAAGATGCCAGAACAGCAATAATTATTGGAAGGCAACGAGATAGGGAAAAGGCAGAAAAATACTATGAAAATAAGTTTAGTAAAAAAAGATTAAGTTTTGATGAATTTCCAGAAGAAAAGGAAATTTTAGAAACAATTCAAGCTGTATATGAAAAAACAAATAATCTAGAATTGTAAATTTAATAAGAAGGGAATTGTATGGAAAAAGAACAAACGATAAAAGATATTACGGAATTGACGGAAAGCGCTTCAACTACTTTTGAAAAAGCGAATACAGAATTAAAAAGAAAATATTTAATATGGAATATAGAAGCGTTTAATATGATAGTTTCTACAGTATCAGTAAATAGAGGTTCATTTGGAACAGGTTATCCATTTTATGCATTAGATGATAAATTATAAGGAGAGATTCCTATTATAACAGAACAAATTAGATATAATAGGCAACTTGTAAAAGATGGGGAACCAGTACAAAAATCAATATGGGCTTGCAAAGCATGTATAGAAAAAATTACGAACTTATGCCTGATTTAAAAACAATATGTAAACCATGTCCAAATATGCTAGATACATTAAAGCCTAGAAAAATAATAAACAGATTACCAGATTTAAATATGTGGTTAGTATGTAAGGAGGAAACTGTAAAACAAGCACAGGAGGAATTAACTGATTTATTAGACAAATATAATATGCGTACTTCTGATATAGATCCATTAAAATCATTAGATGATGTTGTGAAAGTTGCAACAAGTCTAAAAGATGGGAAATTTCCAAGAATATTTCTTCCGATAGATACACATATAGTAGATGTATCAACACTTAAAGCTTTAATAGAACAAGTACCAAATGAATTACAAAAAGCAAAAGAAGAAGAGAGAAAGCCATATTTGCCAATTCAACCAATATCACTTAGAAAGAAATGGCAATATGAGGATGAAGCATATAATTTTATTTTAGATTTCTTATTATCATTTACTGATTTTAATTTTGTAGGAAGCCTAGAAAAATCATTAAAAGAAAGTAGAGCTAAAATATTAGAACAGAACACTCCAGAAGAATTACTCGAATGCCTTCAAAAAATTGCCAGTCCCGCTACATTTAGAAGAATTCAAGAGCAAAAAATAGAAGAAACTTTTTTAAAAAAGGTGGCAAATTGGAGAGACGAACCGCAAAGTAAAATAGAATAGGTCGATAAAGGAATTACTACGGTTCCGACATTTCCTGAGGAAGAAGGAGGAAGATAGAATGGAAAAAAGAATAGATTTACATATTCATACAACAGTTTCAGATGGAGCATTAACACCTAAAGAAGTAATAGATGAAGCATATAAAAATGGGGTAGCTGTAATTGCAATAGCAGACCATGATACAGTAGATGCATATAATGACGAATTATTTGAATATGCAAAAAGTAAAAATATAAAACTAATAAATGCAGTCGAAATTTCTACTAAAGCAAAAAAAGCAGGAGTACATGTATTAGGATATAATATAGATTTAAATAATGAAGAATTTAAAGAAAGATTAAGTAAAATTAGAAATGCAAGACATAATTATTTACATGATGTAGCTAAAAAGTTAGAAGAATTAGGGTATTATATAAATGTAGAGGAATTAGATAAGATAGATGCTGTAACAAAAGCACATATAGCATTAGATATAATACATAATCCGAAAAACGAAGAAAAATTATTAACAGTATTTAGTCACATTCCAAATAAAGGTGAATTCATAGAAAATATAATGAATGAAGATTGCCTAGCATATGTAAAAAAGGAAAATGCGACTCCAAAAGAAGCTGCAGAGATAATAAGAACTGCAAAAGGAAAAGTTGTTTTAGCACATCCAGTAGCATATGTACATGAAGATAATTTAACCGATGAAGACATTTTAGAAATTGTTAATGATATGAAAGCTGATGGTTTAGAAGCTAACTATTTGTATGTAGATAGAAATGATAAGAAATTTGATGAAACAGAAAAATGGAATGAATTTGCTAAGATACATGACTTATTTGTAACAGTTGGCTCTGATTTTCATAATAAAGATGGACTTAGACCAGAAATTGGGTTTGTTAATACAGATTTTGTTTTATCAGAAGAAGTTATTGAAGAAATTATTAGAAATATAGAAAATAAAGGTATATAGAGTTTTTTAGTATAAATGGCTAAATATAAGATAAAAGGGAATTGTAAAAATGCGCAATTCTCTTTTTTATTTGAATATAAAAAATCGATAGATTTTTTGAGTCAACAATGTTAAATTACTTAAGTTTATACTAATTGCAAAGTTAATTGTTTTATATACAAAAGAACTTTAAACCACATCCATAAAGTCCATCTAAAACAAATCGGGAAAAAAGGAACGTCCCCAAATCCCGAAAAAAGGACTGTCCAAATCACGACAACAGCATGTCCAAAATTCCGAATAAGGAACTTCCTTTTTTCCCTAGCCTTTTTATGAATTTCTAAAAACTGAAACGACATAAAAATACATTTTTTAAAATGTCATAATAATTTAATATTATGAAAAAAATAGAAATCGAAAACTCTAAAATGACCTTCCGTAAAGGGGGAGGAGTCAAAAAAATGAAAAGAAAAAATATGGAAAATTCTATATATTGAAATGAAAAAATTTCTATGATAACATTTTTTTGATATAAACAAAACAAATAGGAGAGGAAAAGGCTATGAAAAAATACATATTTTTTATAGTAGGCATTGGAATAATTCTAGCAGGATTATTGATTTATAATGTTTACAATGTACAAAAAGAAAATACTAAAATATTCGAAGACCCAGGCTACATATTGAAAAGTGCAAGTAGTGAAAGTCAAAAAGTAGACAAATATTATTTCAATGCAGATGAAGAGTATAGAATTAAAAATAATCAAACAGTTATTTTTAAGGATACAAGTGGCGATGAAGTTACAACTGATAAAGAAAACTTCATTCATTATAATAATGGATCTATAAGTAGTTTAAAGAAAGGTGTATTAATAAACCTTGCCAATATAGAACAAGATCCAATAACATATTATAGTATCGCTGCAAATCAAGTAGTAAATAAACAAGGTGATAACTATTGGATAGACCATCTTGGAGGAAGACTACAATTTACTAATTTAATATGGAAAATTTCTGATAATAAATATTTAATTGCAGGAAATGGTATGACAGTAACATTTAATGATGGAACAACAAATGAAATAAATGGTTATTTAGAATTAGAATATTTAGATAATCAAGTTATCAAAATATATAATCAAGAAATTATATATCAAACTATTTCTAGCAATGTAAATATACAATTACCAGATAATATAGAGATAAATCTACAAAGTAAAGCTGTTAGCAAAAATGGTGAAACAAGAATGAACCTAGCTAATATGGTAATAGACTCTGATGATAATGTAGAAATTCAAGAACAACCTGAAAAAGAAAATAATGACCTAAATGAAATAGAAGGTATATTACAAAATCAAGTAGATGCACAACAAGCAGAACAAGCAGCTCAAGATGCTGAAAATGCAAACAATGGCGGAAATGATGGAGTTGCAGGACAAGGTGGAAGTGCTCAAACAGGTGAAGGGGCTGTAGGAACAGATGGAACTACAGGAGAAGGTGGTTCTTCAAACTCACAAGTAAATGGTGGAGGATCAGAATCTATAGTTCAAGATTTACCAGAACTTGTAGCACCTGTATTTAATGTAGAAAGTTTTAATGTGGATTCAATAAGTGTAAATGCACAAATAACAATACAAGATGATGAAGCAAGATTAGTAAGAAATCCATACATTAAAATATTAGAAAATTCTACAGGAAAAACAGTTTATGCAAGAGAAGAATCTATAGGAACATATAATATAGATGTATCAGTTTCAACATTAACACCAGATACAGATTATACATTAGTAGTAGAATCTGCTTATGATGTAGATGGAGTAACATATACTAAAAACTTTGTATACAAAATATTTAGAACACAAAGTGTAGGAATAACATTTGAAAAAGATGTATTTACAAATAGCTCATTAAAATTTAAGATAACAGTAAATCCAGATTCAAAAGTTAAAAGTGCACAATTAGCATTAGTATCATCTAATGGTACAGTAGAACAAACATATGAAGTAGGAAATGGAACTTTAGCTGGAGAAACAGCAGAATTTATAGGACTTCAATCAAATACACAATATACAATAAGATTAACAAACGTATTATATGATGGACAAATAATTTCTAATGGTTTTGAACAAGAAAAAACATTTACAACTTTAAAAGATAAACCAGAAGTAAGTGGTCCAGAATATGAAATGAATAAAAGAGATTCTACATTTACATTAAAATTAACAAATGTAGTAGATCCAGATAATGGTATACAAGGATATAGATATGAAATATATGATACAAGAACTGGATTAGATGAAGCTCCAGTATATACAAAAGAAGTTTCAAGTAACGAAGAGATAACAGTTAATGTAGATGAAAAAATCTTATCAAGAGGTGTACCATATACATTTAAGGTAATAGCTTTATTTAACGATAATGAAAAAATCGTTGAATATGAAAGCGAATATAGTGACATTATGAAAATGGACGGTGTTGCTTTCCCAACAGTAAGATTTGAGAAAGAGACAATTACATACGAAAGAATCCAAGGAAAGCTAATAATAGAAGATCCAAACAATACAATAAGTACAGATGAAACAAATACATTATTAGTAACATATACAGATTCAACAGGATACACAAGACAATTCTCATATCATGGAGGATTAACAATACCAATTGATATAAATGACTTAAGAAGTAATGAAACATATAAATTTAGAGTTTATACAACAGTTGATTTAAAAGATGAGAATGATCCAATAGACGAATGTTATATTGGTGGAGCAATTATAAAAACATTAACACCAGACACATTAATGGGTTCATTTATACAAAACAATGAAGATACAAGAAATACATTTAACATTAGCTTTAAATTAAGAAGAGTAAATGATGACACAAGTGGAAGTATAGATACAGTAAATCCAGATGATGAAACATTAAAAGACTTGGAAGCAAATACACTTGCAAATCTAGAATTTAGAATTTATGCAGGTCAACCAATCGAAAATGCAGATGGAACTGTAACTATGCCAGGAACACCAATAAGAACTGTAAATATAAAAGATGAATACTCACAAGATCCTTACAAGAGTAAAATAAAAGAAGAATACTATGATACATCAAAAACAATAACACCAGAATTCTTCGGAGCAGAAAATAAAGACTTCAGAGATCAAAAATATACAATTCAAGTATTAAATGCATTTGACTATACATATGATGGAGGAAATAAAATTCCTTTAACAGAAGGTTTAGGATATAACTATTATGTAATAACAGCAAATGGATATATTCCAGATTATCCAACACAAACAGAACAAGCAATAGATGTTACACCAATAAGAAACCGTGATTTAACAGAACCAAGAGATGAATTAGAAGCACAAACTGTTGTTGGATATAAAGCACAAGCTAAATATGATAATAGTCAAAATTATGCAACAAGTGTTGTATACACAATGATAGATAGTTCAACAGGAAAAGTAATTGGAACACAAGAACTTCCAGTAGGAGAAGATGGAGTTATACCAGCAGCAACATTTGATGTTGGGGATGGTACAAAATATGGAACTCAAGATACAGATGAAGCTAGAAGAGGTAATAGCTATTACTTTACATATAAAGTATATTTAGACTTAAACCATGATGGAACAGGAGAGACAGAATGGCCATTACCAGCAGATAATGTTACATTAAGATCTCAAACAGTAACAGCACAAAAACAAGCACCTAGAATCATAATGTATCCATCAATCTCAACAGAAAATACAATAACATATAAATATAAATGTTCTGATATAGATAATGCATTAGAAAAAGATGAATTTTATGCATATATAAATTCAAGTAACAAAAAAGATACAAAAGCAATTAACGCAAATACAGGAAATACATTTGAAGAAGTTACATTTGAGAATTTAATTGCAGGAAACTTAGAGATAAGAACAGCAACAAGATTAATTAAAATAAATACAGCAACAGAAACAACACTAGGATATCAATATTTCGAAGGAAAAATTGATATATCAGACTTAACATATAGAGTAGAATTAGAAGAAAATAGTGTAAGTATAACTGTTTCTGGAGATGAAGCAAAATTAGATAGAATAACAGCATTAAAAGTAACTTTCGAAGATACAGCAAGTAGAACAGTAAAAATAGTACAAGACTTACAAGTTGTAAATAACAATATGTTAACAGTAAGCTTTAATGATATATCAGAATTATTAGACTTAGAAACAGAAGTAACAGTAGAAGCTTACTATGATACAGGAGTTACAGGATATGATACACAAAGTGATTATGTAGCATACCAAAAAACATATAAATCAGGAGAACAAGTTTATTACTATTCTATAAATAGAGAAGGAAATCTTGTACCAACAACATCTGTTAATAGCAATATGTTTGAATCAACAAATGCAAATACAGATAGTGAAACTTCAGAGACATATAATTTAATAAATCCAATAGATAGTAGTATTACTGCATTAGAATTAAATTATTCACAAAACGGATTTACATATCAAAATGATGTAGTATTACAAAAAGAAATTGGTTTACAAAAATTAACAACAGATGGAAGTAATATAATTAAGTTCAACTTAATTATTCCAGGAATTAGTATGTTAAAAGATGGTAGTACAAGTGAATTAGACATAAATGAAGAATTAGACAGAGTACAAATTAATGCAACATTAATAAACAAAGATACTATAGAAATAAAAGATAATAAAATAATTGTAGAATTATGGAAAACAGATGAAAACTTAAGTAATAGTGAAAAGGTAAGAGAAATAGAAATACCAGTAAGCGATTTCGCTGGAACTGTAGAAATAAACAATCTTGAACCAAAAACATACTATTATATAAGATTTAAAACAAATATACGTAATAAAAATGAAGCATCACAAGCTTATACAGAAAAATACTTATATGACGTAGATGCAGATACAGTAGGAAGATATTATTATTTCTCTACATTAGCAAATGTAAATGTAAATAATATTAAAGTAATGTATGATCCAGTATCATATAATGAAAAATATGTTAAAGTAACATATTCACTAGATAAAGTATTAGGATATCAAAAATTAAGACACATAATATATAGATGGAGTGATGAAACACAAGATTATACAGAAGAAGTAGCAAACTTTGAAGATGATTTACCAAAATCACAAATGGAAGAAAAAGTTTCTGCAAATCCAGGAAGTATATTTACATTTGGAACAAAATATAAAATAGTAATAACACCAATAGCAGTTATAGCTGATGAAAGTGCAGAAGGTGGACAAAGAGAAATAGATTTAGGAACAAAAGAACAAGAATTCTATTTAGAGCCATTATCAGCACCACTAGTAGCTATACAAGGTTATCGTCAAGATACAGTAAAAGAAGATGGACAAATAGAAACAGGAACAAAAATAAGATTTACTGTAACAATGTATGACGATGATAAAATAGCTGTAAATGATAAATATACAGTAAAAATATATAATCAAAATTATGAAGAAATTACTCCAGAAGAATATAAAGGAGAATATAATACAACTGATGTAAATAATGAATTTATTTTAGAGAATGTAGCAAAAGACCAAAGCTATACATTAGAAGTAAACTTTGATTTAGACTACACAAATGATGGACAAGAGCCATATACACATGACAATAGAAATACAAGAACAGTAGAACCAATAAATGAGAGTGGTATTTCTGCAGGTAATATAACATCTGTAAACAATAGCACAGAAACAAATAAGATAGACTTATTATTCTACAATAGTTATAAAATAGAAGAAATAAAACAAATTAAATATTCTATATACAATACAAGTGGATACAACCAAAGTGATACAGAAGAATTTATACCAAAGAAAACAACATCTATAACAGATAATGAAACATACTATTCATTTACATTAAATAAAAACTTACCAACAGAAGGTAGATACTACATAGAAATTCAATTCTTAGATGAAAATGGCGACATTGTAGACACAGCAAGTGTAGAACATATTTATATAGCAAACTAAATAATGGGGGAATAGTTTTCCCCCTCTATACTAAAAAATAGGGGTGAATAATTTGAGAGCGTTAGCAGCAGGAAATAAAAAAAGATTTGCAATTTTTGCAATTATAATAATCATAATAATCATATTATTAATTACTTGTCTACGATTAGCCTTAAATCATGAAGTAGAGGAATACCGAATAGAAAGTAATGTAACATTATATGATAGTGAATATGAACCATTACAACCAGAAGAAGCTGGAACAATTACGAAAAAATGGGATGGAAATTATTATTTAACATTAGATAATACAAACGAAACATATAAATTAAATCCAGAAGTAGTAAGCTATAATGGAAACAATTCACAAGTTACATTATATGGAGATGTATTTAAAGTCTTATTAGATGGACAAGTAGAAAAATATTCTAAAGACACAACAATAAGAAATACTTCAGAGGATGCATTTTATAAAATTGCAGATAGACAATATTTAATGATAAGCAATTCTATAAAAAATGAATCTGGAAGTATAAGTACTTCAAAATATTTATATATAATTATAGATAAATCAGGAAATACTTTATTATTAAATAACGAAATATATGCAAGAACAATAAATCCAATTGTACTTTCTACAAGTTCATATAGATTTGATATAGCAAATGAAAAGTTAATAGTAGGAAATGAAGAAATTAACTTAAAAGATATTATAGGAAGTACAAATGAATATGTAGAAAAAGAAGAAGAAAAAGATATGGATTGGCAAAATCTAATTCCAGAATACAATGGAGGAACTTCAGAAAACGGAGGCGATAATTCTGGAAATGGTCAAAACGCAGATGGATCTGTAATAAACAACCAAGGTGGAGTTCAATCAGGAACAAATTCAGGAACAAGTGGAAATGCAGGAAATGGTGGAGATACAATAATAAATAATAACAATTCAAGTACAAACCAAACACCATTATCTAAGAGTGTAAGTTTAAGAGGAGCAATAGCTACATCTTCTTATATAGATATAGAATATGCAGTACAAGATCCACAAAATAGATATCAAACAGTTTATGCATTTGTAGAAGCTGTAGGATATGAAAATACGATAGCATTAGATAAAAATGCTACAACATATAGGTTAACAGACCTAGAACCAAATACAGAATACAAAATAACATTAGGATATAAAGAAATTACAGAAGATAATGAAGTTGTAGATAATATAGAAGATGTATTATCTGTAAGAACGACAAAAATCAATGCAAGCATTGACATAACAAGAGTAGGAACAGGAAGTAAAAAAGTATATTTTAATCTAAAATTAGATCAAAATTATGCATTTGACTATGCAAAAATTGCACTATACGTTGATGGTGTAAAAGAAAGCGACATGGATGTAAACTTAACACAAGCTGTAAAAGCTGATGGTTGGTCAAATGTGCTTACATATGAAAATTATGGAAGTGAAATCACATTACAACTAGAAGGAACATCACATGACGGAAGTGTAGTTAATACAAATATTCAAGCAAAATATAGAAATTATTAAAAGGAGGGTGAAAGAACATGGAACAAATTTTAGTTGCAACAGTAAGTAGTATTGGTTGGATGATCGGTTTAACATTCCTAGGTTTAGGAATTGGAATCGGAATTTTAGGTTCAAAAGTAGCAGAAGCTGTTGGAAGAAACCCAGAAACAAAAAGTGATATTGTACATTCAGTAATGACAATATTAATAGTAGTTGCAATATTCTTATTACTACTATTCGCATTTATATTTTTATTATTATTTTACAATCCTTTAACAGTATAGTAGGTGAAAATTATGGAACTAATAATACCAGCGGTTGTAATAGTCTTAATAATGTTTATCTTCACATTCTTTATGTTTAAAAACTTAGTAAAGAGAATTAATAATAGTACCAAAAAGTACTTTTTGGATAAACTACAAGACTTTGACTATATAATAGCTGAAAAAGAAAAAGAAATAGAAATATTATCAGAGCAAATTAAGCGTTTAAACGAAGCTAAACAATCTGGAGAAAATGGGGAAATCATAGAAATACCAGAAATTAAAAAGCCAGAAGAAAAAATAGTATATGATATTCCAACACCAGAATTTAGAGAGTCAGGGTTCTTTAAGAACTATAAAGGTTTAAACAAAGAATTTGATGTTAATGAAGAAAAGATTCTAAAAGACTTTATAAAAGTACATGAAAACGATGACACAACAGAATATAAAGAGCTTGATGCATTTGCTAAATTATTTACACAAAATGCAATATATGAATCTTTAACACTAACACCAGAAGAACAATTGGACTTGGTAGAAAGTGTTTTAACTAAAGAAAATAAACAATTTGTAGAACCAATTATTAAAACAATAAAGAATTTTAATGTTTTAGAAATGTTGGACAAAATAAAAGAAAGAATGGACAAAATTTCTCCAACAATATATGTATATGTTAGTGGAGATAGTAACAAAAACTATGATTACTTAAGTTCTAAAATAAAAACAAAATTATTTAAGAACATGTCTAAAGGTATTATAATAGAATACAAAGACAAATTATATGACTATAGTATATAAGGAAAAAGGGTGAAGAAATGAGCGAGCATATTAGCAATCTTGTAGAAAGTAAATTAAAGAAAATCAAAGAAGAGAAAAATGTATTTGATACAGGAAAAGTAATTAGGCTAAAAGACTATATTATAGAAGTATCTGGCCTTGAAAATGTTGCTTATTATGAAAAAGTAACAATCAGAGGAAAAGGAATGGGATATGTTAATGAAATAAAGGAGAATTCTGTAATAGTTGCTGTTGTTAAAGAAGATAAACCAATAGAAATTGGTGATACTGTAAACACAACAGGGGAAAGATTTAGAGCAATCTTTGCAGAAGAAGCTCTAGGTAGAGTTACAGATTTATTCGGGGTAGATTTATTAACAGGAAGAGCATTCGAAAAATTTAAATATATAGACATAGAAAGACCAACAGTACCTATAATGGATAGAACACCAGTTAACAGACCAATGATGACTGGAATCGCTGGAATAGACTTAATATACCCAATTGGTAGAGGACAAAGACAATTAATAATAGGTGATAAGAAAACTGGAAAAACACAAATTGCTTTAGATACTATAGTAAACCAAGGACAAATCATGAAAGAAAAGTCTAATAAAAATGATATTATATGTATTTATATAGCAGTTGGTAAAACAAAAAAAGAAATTAAATCAATTTACAACGAACTATTAAGAAGAAATGCATTATCATATACAATGATAGTAGCTGCTACAAATGATGATAAAACTACAGTTCAAAGTTTAATACCATATGTAGGATTATCAATAGCAGAAGAATACATGATGCAAAAGAAAGATGTAGTAGTTGTAATAGATGACTTAAAAGCACATGCACAAAGCTATAGAGAAATAAGCTTAATATCAAACAAAGCTCCAGGAAGAGAAGCTTATCCAGCAGATATATTCTTTTTACATTCAAGATTATTAGAAAAAGGATGTCAACACAAATGTGGTGGATCTATAACAATTCTTCCAATAGTAGAAACAAAAGGTGGAGATATAACAGATTATATTTCTACAAACATTATATCTATAACAGATGGACAAATCGTTCTATCTGAAAAACAATTTAAAAAGGGTCAAATACCAGCTATAAATTATGGTGTATCTGTTTCAAGATTAGGTGGAGCAGTACAAACAGAAGATATGAAAAAATTAGGTTCAAGTATAAGGCGTGAACTTCTAAGTTATTTAGAAACAAAAGAAGTATATGAACTTGCAAATATGGACGAAATGAGTCCAGAATTAAGAGAGAAAATGAGAAAAGGTAAATTAATAGAGCAAGCTCTAAAACAAAATAAATTTTCTCCGTTAACACAAGATGAAATTAAAGAAAGATTCAAAATGTTAGGTGAGGATGCTAAATGAGAATAAGAAATGTAGTAAAAGTAATGAATTTTCATTCTTTACTTAGAGTAGACTCTGCAAGAAGAAATGCTGAAAAGTATTTTGAGTATGAAAAAGAAATTACAGATTTTGCAGATAACATACTAAATAATAGAAACTTAATATTGGATAAAAAGATATTAAAGTTAAATAAAGAAGATAAACCTTTAAATGTATATATTGGAAATGATTTAGGTTTTTGTGGAAACTTTAATACAAATGTAAATGATTTAGCAAAAGCTGATTCTGATATCGATAAAATTATTATAGGAAAGAAAATCATAAATGAAAAAAATAATGTGATTTTATCAATGACAAAAGATGAGTATCCAAGTAAGATAGGAGAGATTGAAGATATTTTGTATGATGCAATATTAAACGCAAAATATAGTGAAATAAATATCATCTATAATCATTATTATAATATAAGTAAAATTGAGCTTAGAAAGAAGAAAATATTACCAATAGATAACATAAAAGAAGAGGAATCACAAGAAAAGAAGCATCACTTAGAAGACTTTGCAATAGAGGGAGATATAAATAGTATATTAAGAAATATAATTGTACTATATTTATCTTACGAAATAAAAATTGCAACAGAAAATAGTTTTGCCTCTGAAAACATAATGAGACAAACTATTACAAAAGAATCTTTAAAGAAATTAGATGAAATAGAAGAAGAAAATTTAAGAAAAGAAAGAAAAGAAACTAATAATAAGAACTTTAAAAAAGTCTTAGAAAATTTTACAAATTTAAATTTTAAAGATGAATAAAAAGTCTTAGAAAATTCAAAAGACTAAAAATAATAGGAAGGTGTAGATATAATGGCTAACGAAAAGGAAGTAATAGGAAGAATAATTGGTATTTCTGAACTTAATGTTAAAGTATTATTATTTAACGAAAACGTTAAACTTAATGATATATTAACATATGAAGACGAAGAAGGTATCAGAAAATTTGAAGTTGTTCAAATAGATAACAATGTAGCATCTACAGTACCTTTTGAAAGAGTTATAGGACTAAAAAAAGGAGGTGCTGTAACTTTAGAAAAAGGTGGGTTACAAATTGAATACTCTGATGCGATATTAGGAAAAGTATTTAACCCATATGGAGATGTAATTAATCATAAAGAATTAAAATCTGTAAAAACAAGAAATGTTTATGACAGAAAACTTTCTTTTAAAGAATTAAATATAAATAATGCACCATTATGGACAGGAATTAAAGCATTAGACTTTTTTGCACCACTTCAAAAAGGATTTAAAATGGGACTTTTAGGTGGAGCCGGAGTTGGAAAAACAGTTTTAATAAAAGAAATTATTAACAACGTTTATAAAAGATTAAAATCTAATGCTGTATTTATTGGTGTTGGTGAACGTTCTCGTGAGGGACAAGAATTAATCGAAGAAATGCAAGAATCAGATTTATTAGATAAAATGTCTATGGTATTTGGACAAATGGGTGAAAATCCATGTTCAAGATCTAAGGCAGTATATAGTGGATTAACACTAGCTGAATATCTAAGAGATGAAAAAGACCAAGATGTATTAGTATTTATAGATAACATATATCGTTTTATACAAGCAAAATCTGAAATATCAACGGAAATGAAGAGGGTTCCAATTGAAAATGGATATCCTACATCAATGGTATCAGATATAACAGACGTAGAAGAAAGAATAAACTCTACAGATAAGGGATCAATAACATCTTTCCAAGCTATATATATACCAGCAGATGATATAACAGATGAAGCAGTTCAAGCTATAACAACACATATGGACGGACAAGTAGTTCTTGACCGTAAAGTTGCAGAAAAGGGTATTTACCCAGCAATAAACGTATTTAAAACAACAAGTAAAGCAGTAGATGCAGAAGTAGTAGGTCAAAAACACTACGATTTAGTTCAAGAAACATTAAGATATTTATCAAGATACGAAGAACTAGAAGAAATAATTGCTGTTCTAGGTATTGATGAATTATCTGAAGAAGATAGAATGATATTCTATCGTTCAAGAAAATTAAGAAATTACTTTACACAACCAATGTTTGTTTCTGAGAACTATACAGGAATAAAAGGGGTTATGGTAGATATCGAAGATACATTAACAGATGTAGAAGATATCTTAAATGGAAAATATGATGATGTAGACGAAAGTAAATTATTATTTAGAGGTACATTACATGAATAATGAAAAAGAAAATATAAAAGAAGCTACACCAAATGTAGCAAAAATGAATGTAAAAGTTTTAAACATACGAAATGGTTTAAAATCATATGATAATGTTTCCATGATAAAAATTAAGAGTAAAAAATATAATTTAAGTATCATGGAAGATTATCTACCAGTAATTGGAGAAGTAGATGGCGATGTTGAGATAATTGCTATTGATAATTTTGTTAAGTTGACAAATATAATAGGATATTATATGCTTAAACATAATGAATTTAAATTATTTATAAAAGAGGAATAAAATGTTTGATACAATACTTTACGAATTAAGCAAAGTTGCTTGGGTATTGCCAATATTTTTAGGAATAATATTATTATTAAGTTTTATAATGTATTTAGTTACTAGAAAATTTAATATACACAAGAAGAGTGTAATGGTAAGCGGAATGTTTATGGGACTTAGTAATAAGCAAATTATAATGATTATATCAATCTTTATAAGAACATTTTTAGTAATATTTACCGCTTGCGTTTATAGTAAAAGTATATTATTATATTTACTAATGATAGCTATTTCCTCTATAATATTTGCAGTACTTAATTTTAAGAAAGCAATTTTAGAAATAGTAAGCACTAGCGCACAAATAGTTGCGTTATATTTAATAAATATACTAACAAGTTATATGATAGAAGAAAGTAATGATACATATGTACTTGTAATAAAAATATGTTTAATTGTATTTTTAATAGTATATGCAGTATATTTCTTCTTAAAGAATTTTGAAGATATTATTACAAACCACAAAAGGAGAACGGTTGATGAAGGAAGAAAAAGAAAATCAAAAGAAAAAAGAAGAGAAAATAAACTTAAAGGAAGCAAAGGAAAAGAAAGTATCCAAGAAAGCAGTGAAAACTAAAGCTGAATCTACTGACAACAAAGAAGTTAAAAAAGTAGCAAAAAAAGCACCTGCTAAAAAAACTAAATTAAAAGCTAAAGAAGAGTCTGTAGCTAATGATGAAGTTACAGATGTTGAAGCTGAAGTTATAGCAGAAAAAAAGACTGCAAAAAAGAGTACTAAGAAGGCATCAAGTAAAACAACTAAAAAGGAAGCTTCTAATATAAAAAAAGTGGATGATAAAGAAACTTCAAAAGTAACTGAAGTGAACAATGCAAAATTAGATGAAAGCATTGCTAAACTTACAAATAAAAATATAGATGAAATAAAAGAAGAAATACAAAATGCAGTAAAAAGTGAAGATAAAGAAAGTAATATTTCTACAAAAGATGATAAAAAGCCAACTAGTATACAAGATGAAATAGATGATAGAGAAGAAATTATTATTAATGAGCCAGAAGAAAAATCAGAGAATCAAAAGAGAAAAGAAAAACTTGAAGAGGAATCTGAATTATTAGAAAAACAAAAGAAAAGAAGAAGTTCAATAATAATGTCATCAGTAATTGCAGCACTAATTTTAATAATTGTTATAGTAATAATTATTATAGGTAGTTTAAATACTACAACAACAGAAAACCACGATTTTTACCAATGGTATTCTGGTCAAAAAGTAGAGTATAAAGGGCAATTAACATTCACAAGAAAAGAAGGACTTACAGAGCTAAAAGCTACAGATAGAAAAGTTACTTTAGATTCTACACCTGTATACTATGCAGATGAAAATAACAAAGTTATTTTCCCAGAAGATATGGCAATAGTATATCCAAACAACAATGGTATGATGTACAGAATAAATCATTTTGCAGATATTACTGAAGAAGATGGAACTATCTACTTAGAAACTAATTTAGCAACAAAAACAAATAAAACTAAATTAGAAAAAGCATTTTTATATGATGGACAAGACTTATATTTCTTCTTAGAAAGAACAACAATCACAGTTAATGGAACAAATTATGAAGTTTCACCATTATCATATGTTATAGTAAGATATAAACAAAGTGTTGAAATATATAACTATGAAAAAGATGAATATCAAGTTATAGATACAACAGAAACACAAGACGCAAAAGTAGTAACAGATACTTATACAATTAATATGAGTGTAGATTCTTTACAAACAGCAGAAAAAGACCAATTATTAATAAAAGGTTTAAGCTATTTACAAGAGTTTGGAGAAGAAACACAAGAATAAAAAATATAGGGATTAGGAAATGTTCCTCGGGATTAGGAGATGTTCCTCGCGGGATTTGGGGACGTTCCTTAAATCCCGATTTTTTGTCAGGATATATTGGCGCTTTCTAGGTATATATGGATGTTCTTTTAGGGATACAGGGACGTTCCTTAAAATCCCTATTTGTACCAAAGGTACAAATAGAAATGTTATAAAAATGTAAATAAAGTATGTAAAAAAGACTGTGCGTAAAGAGTTCAGAATTTTTTGAGGTTTTTAGATAGAATGAAAGTATTTACAAAAAATAAAAAATTTAATAATATAAAATAAATAAAAGGAGAAAAAAGTTAAATTCGAATATTCCCAAAATAAAAATTGTTCGAAAGATTAAATAAAAGAAGAAAAAGAAAAGCGAGGGCAAAGAAATGCAAAAAATAGCAAACCGTGTAAGCCTTGGCGCTGTACACACACACACACACACACACAAGTACGTTTAGAGAAATAAAGAGGGTAGCAAATGAGGCTGCTCTATTTGGCGTTGAAAACAGGTTGTTTGTAGCACTATATGAAGAAAAAAATAAAGTGCTAGAAATAGCCTGTTTTTTGCGTGCTAAAAAATTAATTTTAATGCGAAAATTTTACACCGAAATAATGACAAAAGATAATTGGGCAAAAGCGGGAGGTGTAGAATAATGAACGTATTAAAGAAATTAACTAAAAAAGAGGAAAATTCAAAAATAGTAAAAAATCCAAAATTTTTAGTAATAGGATTAATAATAATAGTATTCTTAATAACATTAATATATTTTATCTTTTTAAAATATAGTCCAGTAATGAACTTTAAATATGAAGGATATGCAATAAGTGGAAAAGAGATAACAGAAAACTTATTGGGATCTAGTGATACAACTGATAATACAAATAAAAATATAGAACTTGCAAAAATAGAAGAGCAAGGAACAATATTTAAGAAATTAAATGATTATTTTGTAGGAAACAAAGAAAAGACAGAAATAAATTTAAATTATCCAATATATATAAATGGGAATAGTAGCTTATACAATTTATCAGAAGGAAGTACATTAATAAGTAAAAATTTCGAGGAAGTAGCAGGATATCCAAACTTAAGTATAAGTGAAGGAAAAATATATGATGGAAATAATTTAGAAAGAGCAGATGCAAAAG
>OLPR01000658.1_pt1 | contig 30802 bp, 23 predicted proteins | sample 1672761 | NCBI WGS metagenome assembly OLPR01 (sample SAMEA3136721, study PRJEB25190) | human gut metagenome | biome: human gut; feature: human-associated habitat; material: faeces | place: Austria | collected 2013 | reverse complement strand
CCGCAGGTCAAACTACCAGAATACCAGCGCCAGCGCAACAGGCGCGGGATATGCGGGGGACGCGCTGGGCACCTTCACCGGCTCCTTCTACAGCAACACCACGACCGTTGCGCTCTCGGGAACGCTTCTGACGAATCTTGCCGCTTACTTCGCGGCAGGAAACAACACCATCTGCATCTACAACCCCAGCCCCGTGGAGAGCAGCCACGGCTATTCCAACAACTACCTGCAATGGTCGAGCGTCACCCTCACCGTGACCTACACCGAGGGTGTCAGCGTGCCCACGGTATCCTCCAGTTCGGTGAACCTCGGGTCTGCGGTGACGATCAGCACGAACAGGATGACCGACAGTGCCACGCACACGCTGACCTACGCCTTTGGCAGCGCCACGGGTACGATTGCGACCAATGTGGGCGCGTCGGTGTCGTGGACGCCTGGGCTGGCGCTGGCCGCGCAGATCCCCAACGCCACCTCGGGCCTGTGCACGGTCACCTGCAAGACCTTCGTGGGCGGCACGGAGACAGGCTCCTCCTCGGTCACGCTGACGCTCAATGTCCCGTCCTCGGTTGTGCCGAGCATCACCAATGTGTCCACCGCCGAGGCCACCAGCGGCATCGCTTCCCAGTTCGGCGGGTATGTCCGCACCCGCTCCAAGCTGACGGTGGGCATCTCGGCCTCCGGTGCGCAGGGAAGCACCATCTCTTCTTACCGCACCACGCTGGACAACGTGACCTACACCGCGTCATCGTTCACGTCGAACACGCTGAATACGGCGGGTACGCTGACGATGTCCGTCACGGTGACGGATTCCCGCGGACGTACCGCCACCACGAACAAGAGCATCTCGGTGCTGGATTATTCGCCGCCCTCGCTGACCCAGTTCAAGGCTGAACGCTGCAACAGCAACGGCAGCGCTGCGCAGATGGACGGCACAAAAGTGCGCGTGTCCCTGGCTGGTTCCGTTTCCTCCGTAGGGAGCAAGAACACGGTTTCCTGCGCGGTATATTACAAACTTACCACATCGACGTCATGGGTACAGGCCACGACGGTATCCGCTTCCAACTATGCGGTCAGCGCCGCCAACCTCCTGCTCAGCGCGACCTTCGACGCGCTCAAGAGCTATGACCTGAAGGTGCGTCTGTCGGACTATTTCTACTATGTGGAGCAGTCCGTGAGCGTGGGCACCATGCAGGTGCTGATGGACTTCTACAAGGACGGCAACGGCGTCGCGTTCGGCAAGGTGGCGGAAAGCTCCGGCAAGGTGGAATTCGGCTGGCCCCTGGTGCTCTCACAGCCCTTGAGTGTGGATCAGGGCGGTACCGGCGCAGCCTCTGCGTCAGCTGCCTGTTCCAACCTGGGCGCGGTGAAAAAGAGCGGCGATACCATGACGGGCAACCTGTCTATTTCCGGGTATCTGTACCCTTCGCTATACCTGCTGCCCACCTACAACAGCACCACCAACCGCACGGTGTTCGAGGGCAGCTATGTGGGCGCGTCCTCCTTTTCATCTTGGCAGGACAGCAGCGGCAACAACCGCCGCATGCTGGAGGTGCGCAACGCCGCCTATGAAGCAGGCAGGGACAACGCGCTGGTGCTGCGGGATGTGGTGGACGGCTCCTATTCCACCTACCGCGTCTTTCATGCGGGCATGGCCACGCCCGTCCCCATCGCCAACGGCGGCACGGGCGCAAGCAGCGCGGCGAACGCCCGGGCAAACATCGGCGCGAACAACGCGTCCAATCTGACCACCGGCACGGTGCCTGCTGCCAGACTTCCCTTCAAGGTGGCGTATGGCTCCACGTCCATCAGCGGCAGCAGCTCCGTGACCATCAACTACGCCTCGGCGGGCTTCACATCGGTGGGAATACGCGGGCGTCTATGCTGATGAAGGCATCTCTGGCACAAAGATGGACAGCCGTCCGGAGTTTATTCGGATGTTGGCAGATTGCGAAGCCGGGAAGATCGACATCATTCTCACCAAAAGCCTGTCACGCTTTGCCCGAAACACAGTGGATACGCTCAACGTTGTCCGCAGGCTGAAGGAGCTGGGCATCGAGGTTCGCTTTGAAAAGGAACGCATCAATTCTCTGGCAGATGAAGGCGAGCTGCTCATTACCATCATGGCATCCTTCGCGCAGGAAGAGGTGGGCTCTCTGAGCGAAAACGTCAAATGGGGGCTGCGCAAGCGGTTTGAGCAAGGCATGCCCAATGGGCGCTTTCATGTGTACGGGTACCGCTGGGAAGGTGATCATCTGGTGATTCAGCCTGATGAAGCCGCAATCGTTCGCCGCATTTTTCAGAACTTCCTTCAGGGCAAGTCGCGGCTGGAGACTGAACGCGAGTTTGCGGCAGAAGGCATCACCACAGCCAAGGGCTGCCGATGGGTGGATTCCAACATCAAGGTGGTCCTTACGAATGTGACCTATACCGGCAACCTGCTGCTTCAGAAGGAATATATCACCGACCCGATCACAAAGAAGCGCAAGAAGAACCGCGGTGAGCTGACCCAGTATTATGTCGAGGGGACACACGAGGCCATCATTGACAAGGAGACCTTCGATTATGTCCAGCAGGAAATGGCCCGCAGAAAGGCTCTCGGGCCACGGGCAAACAAGTCGCTGAACCTGACCTGCTTCAGTGGAAAGATCAGGTGCCCGCATTGTGGGATCAACTATGGGCACCTGAGACCTCGCAGGGGTAGCTTGATTTCATATTGGGTCTGCGGGAGCAAGCGCAAAAAGAAAGTCGGTGACGGTTGCCCGGTCAAGGGAGCCATGAGTGAGGTCGCCATCAGGAAGTGCTGCGCCGAGGCTCTGGGGCTGGATGAATTCGATGAGGCTGTGTTCACGGAGCGGGTCGATCACCTGGAAGTCCCCGAAAAGGACCGGCTGACTTTCTTCATGAAGGATGGTACGACCTTCACCCGCGACTGCAGGAACACGGGACATCAGGATTGCTGGACGCCTGAGTACCGGGCGGCGGTTTCGGCCTACAGGCGTGAGCATGGCACAAACCCCAGAGGCAAGTCCTGCTTCACGTCAAAGATCAAGTGCGCCTGCGGCAGCAACTACCAAACATCCTACCAGAAGCTGAAGGATGGGTCCATTCGCTACTGGCGCTGCCCGGAGAAATGCTGCGAGAAAGGCATGCGGGAGGATCGGCTACGTGCGGTCTGCGCAGAGGTGCTTGGTACAGATGGTTTTGATGAAGCGGCCTTCACTGCGCAGGTCGAGTACATCAGCGTACTGGCGGACGGCGTTCTGGAATTCCACCTTGCCGACGGACGTGCTGTTCAGCACAGCATCGACCTCCGGCGAAGCGGCACAAAGTGGTCGGAAGAACAGCGCAGACACTTTCATGAATCCACCAAAGGTCTCTACACCCCGGAACGCAGGCAGGCGATGAGCGAACATATGAAGCAGCTTAGGAAGGAGCGCGGAGCAAATTGGCGAAAAGAGTAACCACCATTCAGCCGACCCTGACAAGGTTTACGGCGGTCCCCATCACGGAACAGCACAGGCGTAAGGTCGCGGCTTACGCCCGCGTCAGCACGGACCATGAGGAACAGCAATCCAGCTATGAGGCGCAGCTGGACTACTACACCAACTTCATCCGGAATCATGACGGCTGGGAGTTCGTAAATGTATACGCCGATGAAGGCATTACCGGTACCAGCACCAAGCACCGCGAAGGCTTCAAGCAGATGGTTGCCGATGCACTGGCAGGCAAGATCGACCTCATCGTCACAAAATCGGTCAGCCGCTTTGCCCGCAACACGGTGGACTCCCTGACCACGATCCGACAGCTGAAGGAGCATGGTACGGAGTGCTACTTCGAGAAGGAAAACATCTGGACCTTCGACAGCAAGGGCGAGCTGCTCATTACCATCATGTCCTCACTGGCACAGGAGGAAAGCCGCTCCATCAGTGAAAACTGCACCTGGGGCCAGCGCAAGCGCATGGCGGATGGCAAGGTTTCGGTTCCCTTCAGCCGCTTCCTGGGCTATGACCGCGGGGTGAATGGTGAGCTGGTGGTCAATCCCGAGCAGGCGGAGATCGTTAAGCGCATCTACGCGGAATTCCTGCAGGGGGCCACGCCCCATACCATTGCGGCAGGTCTGACGGCTGACGGAATCCGGTCTCCCGGCGGCAAGGACAGGTGGAACGCCAAGACAGTGCAGAGCATTCTCAAAAACGAAAAGTACAAGGGTGACGCGCTCCTGCAGAAGTGCTTTACCGAGGACTTCCTCACGAAAAAGCAGGTGAAGAATCAGGGGCAGGTGCCGCAGTATTATGTGACCGGCGACCATGAAGCCATTATCCCGGAGGATGTATTCGATATGGTGCAGCGGGAGATTTCGATGCGAAAGCCCGGCCCCAACCGGCACAGCGGCGTCCGGGTTTTCTCCAGCACAATTTACTGCGGTGAATGCGGCGGCATGTACGGCTCCAAGGTGTGGCATTCCAATGACAAGTATCGCCGGGTAGTCTGGCGATGCAACAGGAAATACGATGGCGATCAGCCCTGCGGCACACCCCATTTCGATGAGGAAACGCTGAAGCAGCTGTTCCTCTCCGCGCTGAACAAGCTGGTCGGGAAGCGCAACGAGATCAGGGACAGCTTTGACGCCATTCGCAGCACGGTGTTCGACACTGATGCGCTGGAAGCAGAGCTGGCGCAGGTCGAAGCAGAGATGAGTATCGCCGCAGAACAGGTCGCCCGAAGCATCCGCGAGAACGCTATGGTCGCGCTTGACCAGTCTGCCTACCGGGCAAGGCACGATGCCCTCTGCGACCGCTACGAAAGCCTCAAGGCCCGCTGCGCAGAACTGAAAGAAACCATCTCCGACAAGCAGACCCGGCTGGCTGCCATTGATGATTTTCTGAGAACGCTCATGAAGCAGGAGGCGCTTCCCACAACCTTCGACCCGATGACCTACCATATCCTTGTCGAACGGATGACGGTCTACGGCAAGGACAAGGTGATGGTTCGGTTCAAGAACGGTATGGAAATTCAGGCTTGACACTTCAGCTCCCGTGCAAAAGCGGGAGCTTTTCTTTGCTTCCAAAAACAAAAAAGGCGCAGCGTGCATCTGCTACCAATTTCCGAAACTGCTACCAATTCTGCTACCAATTTTCTATCCGCATATTACTTGTTTTCAGCATGCCACCTTGATTTCTACCTTGGTGGAAAGTCATGCTGATTGGCATGTTTACTAGCGCGGCAATCGAGCTTCTTCAGCTGGTTACTAAACTTGGTATGCTGGATGTTGATGATTGGATTTTTAACACGTTGGGCACGTCCCTTGGTATCAGACTTCAGCGCTTGATTGTGCGGGCAGAAACGCATAAACAGAAAAGGAGAAGCACTCATGAATCAAGATATCACGCGTAAGCTCTTACAGGTAGGCGAAGCATTTCGCATTCCTGGCCCATTTTTCTCCTATGATGAGATCAAGGTGGGCAATGTCAACCACACATATAAAGTCAATTACATCCGCGATGATGGCACTGGGATGGCCAGGATCAAGTCCTATCTGGTACAGCGCGTGAACACCTATGCTTTCCAGCATCCCATCGAGCTAATGCAGAATATTGACCGCGTCACGCAGCATATCCGCACCAAGCATCCAGAAGCCCAAAGCCTGCACTTTCATCACCTTGGCTCCGGTGAGAATTATCTGATGGATGAAGATGGCTTCTGGCGTCTAAGCAATTATGTACCCTCCATTACTTTTGATACCTGCGATGATCTGAACGTCGTGCGTAGCGCAGGTCAGGCGTTTGGAGAGTTTCAAATGATGCTCGCCGACTTTGATGCCTCCCAGCTTTTCTACACTATTCCGGATTTCCATGATACCCGCAAGCGCTATGCCAAGCTAAAAGCGGACATGGAGGTCGATCCCTGCAGCAATGTGGCGGAAGTGCGGCAGGAACTGGAATGGCTGCTGTCTGTAGAAGACGAAGCTTGCAAGCTTACCGATCTGTTTAACGCCGGAAAGCTGCCCCTGCGCGTTACCCACAATGATACCAAGATCAACAACGTCCTCTTTGATGAGCAAACGCATCAGGCACTGGTAGTCATTGATCTGGACACTGTTATGCCCGGCCTAGTGGGCCACGACTTTGGGGACGCGATTCGTTTTGCTTCCAACTTTGTGGAAGAGGACTGCAAAGACGCCGATAAGGCCAGCGTGAATCTGAACATCTATTGGGCATTCGCAGAGGGCTTCCTCAAGGAAACCGCTGCGACTCTGACGGAAAACGAAGTAGGCACCCTGGGCGTCAGTTGCTTTTCCTTGGCATGTGAATTGGCAACCCGCTTTTTGGATGATTATATCACGGGTGATAAGTACTTTAAGATCAAGTACCCTGATCACAATCTTGTTCGCGCCCGTTGCCAGATCGCTTTGGCTAAGGACATGCTGGCCAAGATGGACGCCATGAACGCCATTGTGCGGGATTGCTGGATGCGATATTGTTCATCTGCTCCTGAGAATAACAGATGACACGCGAAGACAGACTGCGGGAAACGGATACACTATCTTCCTCCCCATCAGCGGCAGCATGAAGCCACTGATTTGACTAAACATAGACAGTACCGTATTCTTACCGCATGAGCACATCTGCAAATATAGTTGATTAGACTAATGGTGAACCTGTAATTGATCTGTAAGAGTCTGGTGCAAATGCACCCTCTATTGCACCCCGCAAGGTGCATCGCCCCCTGTATCATAGTTCACCAGATTAGCCAAGATTTTAGAGCATTTCGCGCCAAACGGGATGCTCTATTTTTGTGTAGTTTACTCAATGACTTTTCGCAGAATCCTGTACAAACGAGATCCCTTTCTCCGAAGACAAGTGTACGAATGTCCTGTGGATTCGGATTGCTTTCTTCCCCCACAAAATATCGTCCCACTGAAGGCTCTGCGCTTCCCCGCTTCTCAGCCCAAGCTCGAGCATGAGGAATTCGCCCTGTAGGGTCGGCGTTCGAGCGTCGTCAGTATCCGCTTTAAGGCTGTTTGCTCGCAGAGAATAAACACTTTCGATTCCATGCCGCTTCCATTTTGAACGCCGCCCCTCTCGGGGCTTCACACCGATGTAGACCGGCGATCCATCAACAAAGCTCCCTCCTTGTTCGACAGTTTGTTTTTTTCACTGTCTCTCATGGGGAGAGCCTGTCTTTTCCGGCGGACCTGGTTTTTACATTTTTTCGGTCAGGTTCATGCGCTCGTACTGTTCCTTCGGCGCGTCGTTTTCCTGCATCAGCTGAATCATTCTCTTTTCCAGCCTTGCGAGGACTTCCGGGTTCTCGATCGGCTGCTGCTGGTGCGGATCGTTTTGCACGTCGAACAGCATTTCGCCGCCTGCGTTCGGGTCGGAGAGAATATCCGGCGCGTTGGAATCCATGCGCATTACCGGGCAGCCCTTCGTAAACGCAAACGGTTCGGCGCGCTGCATCGTGCGCAGCTCCTCCGGAGAATACAGCCACGCCATATGCATCGGCATCAGCGTGTATTCATGCAGCGGGCGATTGCCGGGCTTCGGCGGGCGCATATACACGTATCTTCCGTCGGTAATGCAGACGTGGCGTCCGAACCAGCCGAACAGCGCCGCGTCGCGCACGGGCGCGTCCGTTTTGATGGTATCGATCAAATCGTGGCCCTGCATATCCTTGGGCTGCTTTACGCCGAAAAAGCCCAGAAGCGTAGCGGGTATGTCGATCGTCTGCACAAGGCTCCTGCGCTTTTCGCCCATCACGCGCGCGCGCGGGTCCCAGATGAACAGCGGCGTATGCACGACCTCCTTATACGGCGGCATGTAATTCTTCGCCCAGAAGCCGTGCTCGCCGAGCATATAGCCGTGGTCGGTGCAGACGATGAGCATCGTATCCTCCCAGAGGTTTTTCTCATCGAACAGGTCGAGCACCTCGCCCAGCGAATGATCGCACATCGAAAGCAGCGCCGCGTATTCAAGCCGTCCGTGGCGCACCTGCTCGGGCGTCTGATTCACCGGCGCATAGTCCGGCCAGTCGAACCGCGGCCCCTCGTATTCGTGCGGATACAGCGCCTTATAGCGCGCATATGAGAAGAACGGCTCATGCGGGTCGAACGTCTCGATCTGAACCATCCAGTTGTCCTGCCCGGCGTTCGTGCGGATGAAATCGAGGCCCGCGCGGAACGTCAGCGTCTGCGGATGATCCTTTTCCTCCTTCAAATAGCTGCGGTTCACGCAGTCCTGCTGATAGAGCGTGCCGCGATAGCCGGTAAAATGAATGAGGTTCTCCGGCCCTTTCACACCGCCGACCACGCCCTTCCAGTGGTCGCCCTCCTGCCCGCGGAAGCCCTCCCAGGAGCTGTAGCGGTTGTGATACGTCGCGCCGCCGTCCTCCCAGTAATGCGTGTGATCGCTGACCAGATGCGTATACACGCCGCTGCGCTTGAGAATTTCGGGCATGGAATCGTCGTAGGGCTCGATCGGCCCCCAGCTGTGGTGCAGAAAATTGTAGCGGCCGGTATGCAGCTCGCGGCGCGCGGGCATGCACGGAAGGCTGCCCGCGTAGCAGGTTTCAAACTGCGCCGAGCGCTGCGCGAGGCGGGTAAAGTTCGGCGTGAGCGTCTCGGTGCAGCCATACGGCTCGAGCATATGCCGGTTCAGGGAATCGTACATCACCATTACGGCGCGCATTGTATTCACTCCTTTTTTGATTGCAGATCCGCAGTCAGACAGCGCGGATCTTTTTGCCGAAAAGACAGCTCAGGGCGGGAAAGCGTCTGCGCTTCCCGCCGCAGATTCATCAGGTCAGGCTCCTGTAGTTCGCGGCGAATTTCTCGTCCCAGTTCTTTTCGAGCTTCGCGCGCCACGCCAGCGCCTTTTCGCGCATCTCGGCCGCGACCTCCGGAAGCTTCTCCGCGAGATTGTCGTGCTCGCCGGGATCGACGCTCAGATCGGACAGGAACACCTCCGCGCGCTGCTCCTCGCCCTCGACCAGCCGGCCGTTGAGGACGAGCTTGTAATTGCCGGCGCGCATGGCGGTCTGGCCGTCCATTTCCCAGAACAGTGCCTCGTGCGTGCGCTCTTCGCCGCCCAGCAGCATCTCAAGCATACTCTCGCCGTCCAGCTCGTACTGCCCAGGATCGCCGCCGCACGCCTCCAGCACTGTCGGGAACACGTCCATCGATGCATGATAGCTGTCGATCACGCGGCCGGCGGGAATGTGGCCCGGCCAGCTCACGATCGACGGAATGCGCACGCCGCCCTCGAACAGACTGTATTTGTGCCCGGTGAATATGCCGGACGTGCCGCCGTAATAGGGGTCCTCGGTGCCGTCGAGCCAGTTGCGCGTCTCGCGGGACGGGCCGTTGTCGCTCTGGAAGTAAATCAGAGTGTTTTCCAGAATGCCCTGGCGCTCCAGCTCCGCGCGAATCTCGCCCACGCCGTCGTCCACGGCGCTGATCATCGCTGCCATGATGCGGCGATCCCACGGCAGATGCTCGAACCGCTTCAGATACTTCTCCGGCGCGTGCATCGGATAGTGCGGCGCGTTGTAGGCCACGTAGAGCATGAACGGCTCTTCGTGGTGCTTCTGAATGAACTCGACGCTCTTGCGGGTGATCCGCTCGGTCATGTATTCGCCGTTGTCGTAGACCTCCTGATCGTTCTCCCACAGGTCGTGGGTCGGATCGGTGTGGCCGTCGGCCATTCCCCAATAGAAGATGTGGGAATAGTAATCGATGCAGCCGGCGAGGAAGCCGGAGAACTCGTCGAAGCCGTTCGCGTTCGGGCGGCATTCCGGCTTCAGACCCAGATGCCATTTGCCGCACAGGCCGGTATGGTATCCGAGGGGCTTGAGCGCGGAAGCAATCGTGGGCGCCGCGGGCGTAAGGCCCGAAGCGCGGCGATGTCCGGCCAGAATGGCGCGAACGCCCGCGTTTCCGGGATAGCGACCGGTCAGCAGCGACGCGCGCGACGGCGAACACACCGGAGAATTGGAATACATGCAGGAGAAGCGCGTGCCCTCCCGCGCCATCTCGTCCAGATGCGGCGTGCGGAAATCCGTAGCGCCCATGCAGCTCAGATCGCCGTAGCCCTGATCGTCGGTCATAATCAAAATGATGTTCGGCTTATTCATATTGCTCATTCCTCCTCATCGGCGTAAATCGCGCTCGTGACTTTCGAGCCCGCGATATGCCCAGCGTCCTCATACAGGAAACATTTGACCATTCTTCCGTTGACCTGATAATTGCCCGGTACCTCTTTGCGGCAGCGATCCATGCATTTCGGGCACCGGTCGCAGAACAGGCATCCCTTCTGCTCCTCGAGCAGATTCGGCAGATCCTCCGCCGCGTGGATGTTCGGCTTCTCCTCGCGGAACGGCTCGGGCGTGCTTGAAAGCAGCAGCACTGTGTAGGGATGATACGGCTCGGCGATGACCTCGTCGATATCGCCGTATTCCACCGCGTTGCCCGCGTACATGATCACGATATCGTCCGCGACATAGCGCGCGCCGGCGAGGTTGTGGGTGATGTACATCATCGTCAGCTTCTTGCGCTCGCGCAGATCCAGCAGCAGATTCATGATATCGATGCCGATCGACACGTCCAGCATCGAGGTCGGCTCGTCGGCCACGATGATCTCCGGCTCCACCGCCAGCGCGCGGGCAATGACGATGCGCTGCCGCTGGCCGCCGGACAGCTGCGACGGATGCTTGGGCATGAAGTCCTCCGGCGGAGTCAGCCCCACCAGCGTCATCAGATCATAGACGCGCTGATAAACCTCCTGAACGCCCAGCTGCGGATTGTGCAGCGTGATCGCGCGCGAGATGATGTCCCTGACCGTGTGCGCGGGGTTGAGCGACGCGAACGGGTCCTGGAAGATCATCTGGATCTTGGAATGAAACCTCTTGATATCCTGCCGCGATCGGATCTCAGAAAGCTCCTGACCGTCTACGCGAATGGAGCCGTCGGTAATATCGTGCAGCTTCATCAGCATACGCGCGAGAGTGGTCTTGCCGCAGCCGCTCTCGCCGACCACCGCCAGAATTTCGCCCTCGCGAATGTCGAACGACACGCCGTTGACCGCGTGAATGTACTTCTTGTGAACGATTCCGCTGTGCGGAAAGAACTTTTTAACGTCTCTGAACTGAACCTTGATCTCGGACATTTCTCACGCCTCCCCTTTCCTGCGCGCATTGAAACAGGCGCAAAAATGTCTGTCGCCCAGCCGCTCAAACGCGGGCAGCGCCTGCCGGCAGCGGTCGTCGCGCCGGCTGCAGCGATCGTAAAACAGGCAGCCCTGCGGCGGGGTAATCAGATCCGGCACGCTTCCGGGAATGCCGGTCAGACGCGTCTTTTCGCCCAGCAGCGACGGAAACGCGTGCAGCAGACCGTCCGAATACGGATGCGCGCCGCCCGTTTTCAGGATTTCCACCGGCGCGACCTCCATCAGCCGGCCGGCATACATGATGCCGATGCGATCGCACATCTCCAGCATCAGCGGCAGATCGTGGGTGATGAACAGGATCGAAAAGCCCATCTCGTTCTTCAGCGCGGTGATCTTGCGAATGATGTTGTACTGAACCACCACGTCCAGCGCCGTCGTCGGCTCGTCGAAGATGATCAGATCGGGCTTCAGCGCCAGCGCCATCGCGATTACGACTCTCTGCCGCATGCCGCCGGACAGCTCGTGCGGATACGATTTAAGGCGCGTTTCCGAGATGTTCACGAGCTTTAGAAGCTCGATCGCGCGCTCCACCGCCCGGTTCTTCGGAACGTCGCGGTGCGCCATGATCGCATCCACCAGCTGGCTGCCGATCGTCGCGACGGGATTTAAGTTGTTCATCGCGCTCTGCAGCACCATGCTGGTCTGATCCCACCGGAACAGCCGCAGCTCCTCCGCGCCGAACTGCAATACGTTCTTGCCGTTAAACGCGATCTCGCCGCCGGCGATCGTGGCCGAGCCCTTCAAAAGCCGCATGATCGCGAACGCCGTGGTGGATTTTCCGCAGCCGGACTCGCCCGCCAGACCGAAGAATTCACCCCTGTGAATATCGAAGCTCACGTCGGTCACCGCGCGCACTCTGCCGCGCTGCGCATTGTACTCGACGCAAAGGTTTTTTACCGAAAGCAGCACGTTGTCCATTGCTCATTCTCCTTTTCAGATTTACAGCTTGACCGCGCCGCCACGATCATTGGCATAGATGTCCAGGAACGAATTGCCGATCAGCATGAAGCTGTAGCCCAGCGTCGCGATGCACAGGCCCGGCGGGAGAATCCAGTTCCACGCCTCATAGATGATCGCGCCGCTGTCAAACGCCGTCGACAGCATCTTGCCCCAGCTGATTGCGGAGGGATCGCCAATGCCCAGAAAGCTCAGCGACGCCTCGGTCAGCATCGCCTGAGTGATGACCATGACCATGTTCGCGGTAATGACCGGAATGATGTTCGGCAGGATTTCCTTGAACATGATCTCCATATCGCTCATGCCCAGCGCCTTGGCAGCGTCCACATAGTCGCGCCGGCTCTCCGACAGCGTCTGCGAGCGCACCGAGCGCGCCATCCACATCCAGTTGAGCGCGCCGATGACCAGTATCGTGCTGGTCACGGTCATCTTTGGCAGCATCGACGCAATGACGATCGTAAACGCCAGCGACGGAATCGCGAGGAAAACGTCGACGATGCGCATCAGCACCTCGCTGACCGCGCCGCCCTTGTACCCGGCGATCAGGCCGACCGCCGTGCCGATCAGACTGGTAAGCACGCCCGCGAGGATACCCACCAGGAGCGTGACCCGCGCTCCGTAAACGACCTGAGAGAATACGTCCTGGCCGTAGCTGTTCGTGCCCAGAATATGCTCGCCCGAGGGCTTTTCCCACGGGAAAAATTCAATGCTCTTGGGGTTCGCCGCCGCAAGCTGCGGGGCGAAAATCGCGATCGCCGCGAAAAACAGAATGATGAAAATGCCGATCAGCGCGCGCGGATTCCGAAGGATATACTTGCGCAGCACGACAAACCATCCCGGATAGTGCTTCGTTTGTTTCTGCATGGTTCTCTCTCCTTCACGAAAGCGATACGCGCGGATCGATAAACGGATAAATCAGATCCGCCAGGAAGTTGGCCGTTACGATGCTCACGGCGATAATCGAAAAGCAGCCCATGATCAGCGGATAGTCCTGACTGAGCACCGCGTTCATGATCGTAAGCCCGATTCCCGGATAGGAATAGATCATCTCCGTCGCAATCGCGCCGCCCACCGCCGAGCCCAACGACAGCATAAGACCCGTAAACGACGGCAGCATCGCGTTGCGCAGCGCGTATTTGCGCAGAATCGTGCTCCTGCGCAGACCCTTCGCCTGGGCCAGCGTAATGTAGTCCTCCGAAAAGATCTGCAGAATGTTCGACCGCATCATGACCATGCGGCCCGCAAGGCCCACCACGATCAGCGAAAGCACCGGCAGAAACGCGTGCTTCGCGATATAGCCGACCATCGTATACCACGCGATATCGCCGCGCAGTCCCGTCGGCATTGCGTGCGACATCGGAAACCACTTCAATTCAAATCCGAACCAGATCAAAAGCAGCATCGCCACGAAGAAATACGGCATCGACTGCACATAGAACGATCCGCCCACGATCAGCGTGTCGAACGCGCTGCCCTTTTTCAGCGCCGCGAACATGCCCAGCACCCACGCGATCGCAAATGAGATCAGCGTGCTGGTCAGCACGATCAGCAGCGTCCACGGAATCGCCTGCGAGATGATCCGGCTCACGGGCACCTGGAAGATGGAATAGGAAATGCCCATATTGCCCTGAAACAGCTGGGCGAAATAGGAGACGTACTGGTGAAACAGGCTTTGATCCAGGCCAAACTGCTGCTTGAGCAGCTCCGCATATTCCGGCGAGCCCAGCGCCGTCTGGCTGGCGATGAAGTCCGCCGGATTGCCGCCCATCATGCGCGGCAAAAAGAAGTTGATGGTCAGCGCAATCCAGAGCGTCAGCAGCGCCGAGAAAATCCTCTTTACAAAATAACCGGGCTTGATATTTCTCACATCAATCGACCGCCTTTAAATGCATTGTTCCGCCGCAGGGAATGAGGAAAGGGGCGCGAGTCGCGCGATTGCACCACTCACGCCCCTCCAAAGCGAACTTTCGGGGAAAGGTCAATCCGTCCGTTCCGCCCCTTCCCCTTCGGACATTCAGCCTACCGGATGAACGCCGATCAGGTTCAGGGAGGAGTTCAGCGGATATTCCTCGCTCCAACCGGTCACACGGTTGCCGTCGTAGTAAGGATTGTGACCGCCGACATTGTACATCGGAAGATAAATGTAGTCGCCCGCAATGATATTCTGCGCCTGATAGATCATTTCCTTCTTGACCGTTTCGTCGGTCTCGACGCCGATCTTCTCGATCAGGGCGTCGAGCTCCTCATTGCGATAGCGGAAGTAGTTCTGACCCACGCTCGCTTCGCCGGACGGAGCGGTCTGAGAGGAATGGAAGAAGCTGTACAGGGAAGCATAGGGATCGGCGACCAGATTGTAGCTGAGCTGGATCAGGTCGAAGTTGCCCTGCTGACGGATCGTGGCGAGCTCCGCCCAGGTCGCGATCTTCGGGGTGATTTCGATGCCGACGTTCAGCAGGTACTGCTGGATCATGCCCGCTTCCATCTGCTGCGCGGGAGCGCCGGAGGCGTTGTAATAGGTGAACGAGAGGCGGTTGCCGTCCTTCTGGAAGATGCCGTCGTCGCCGAGCGTGTAGCCCGCGTCCTCAAGAATCTGGCGCGCGCCCGCCACGTCGTACTGCAGAATCGCGTTCGCGTCCTTGTTGACGTACTCGCCGAACAGATCCGGCAGCCACGCCATATTGATCGGATACACCGCGTCGTATTCGCAGCGGCTGATCAGAGAGCTCTGGTCGATCGCCATGCACATCGCCTGACGAACCGCCTTATCTTTGAGCAGCTCGTTTTCCATGTTCATGGAAACGACGTAGTTGCCCATGCCGGCGTACATCTGCAGCTTCATGTTCTCCTGCGCCAGCAGCTGGGGCAGATAGGACATCGCTATCGTGCCGAACGTGCAGTCCACGTCGCCGGCCATCAGCGCGAGCGTTACGTTGGGGGAGGAGTTGTACATTTCGACGATCAGGTTGTCCACCTGCGGCCGGCCCGCCCAGTAATTCTCGTTGGCGGTATACTGCAGATCGGTGCCGGTGGTGTACTTGCTGAATACGAACGCGCCGGTGCCAACGGGCTCGGTGTTCAGATACGCCGCAACGTCGCCCACCTGGCTCCAGATGTGCTCCGGAACGATGTAGCAGCTGCCGCAGTACGCGAGGAACGAGGAGAACGGCTCGGAGAAGCTGATGGTCACTTCGTAATCGCCGGTCGTCTCAACGCTCGAGATCTTGTTCCACAGGCCGAAGGTGTCGAGCGTGGTGCCGTTGAGCATATTGTAGGTGAACGCAACGTCTTCGGCGTTGAACGCCTCGCCGTCATGCCAGGTCACGCCCTCGCGGAGCTTGAAGGTGATGGCGGTGTAATCGTCGTTGAACGCCCATTCGGTCGCCAGCATCGGAACGAAGGTGCCGTCGATGGGATTGAAGAAGATCAGCGCGTCGTAGGTCAGGCCGCGCAGGGTTTCGGACTTCGTGCCCGCGGTCACGTAGGGGTTCATGTTCGCAACTTCGGTATCCAGAATGTACTCGCCGACGATCAGCGCAGAATCGCCGGATTCGGCCAGCGCCGCGCCCGCAGAGCAAAGCAGCAGGCACATTGCCAGGATCATACCCAGGACTTTCTTCATGGATGGTTCCTCCTTCATTTTCGCCGCCTGTCTGGCAGCTGCTGTTAATATTTTAGCACAGTCCTTGCAAAAGGCGGCAGAACTATGTTAAGATGTTATTGGACAATTCACATCTATATTTTTGTCGATCTATCAAATTATCGCAGGTGAGAGTTATGGCTTTTCACGTCTGTATTGTAGACGATGAACCGTGGGCGGCGGTCGACGCTCAGCACAGCGTCGATTGGGGGCGCTTCGGCTTCAAATTCACCAGACACTATTCCAGCCCTGCCGAGGCTCTTAATGAAATTCCCCGTATGCGCTACAGCCTGATTCTGGTCGATATCCGCATGCCCGGCATGGACGGTCTGGAGCTGATTCGCCGCCTGAAGGAAAAACAGGTGGATGCGCATTTCGCGATTCTCTCCGGCTATTCCGATTTCGAATACGCGCGCACGGCGATCCGCCTGGGCGTTCAGAACTACTTTGTAAAGCCCCTCGAGCCGGAGGAAATCCATCAGCATCTCTACCAGCTCTCGCGCGAGCTGTTGACCGATCAGCTGCAGTTGCCCGCGATTGACCCGCAGTTTTCCGAAATTCTGGAATATATCGACCTGCATGCATCTGAAAAGCTGCGCCTGGAGGACGTGGCGGATTCGCTCGGCTACAACAAGAACTACATCTGCCATCTGTTTCAGAAGCATATCGGTCAGACCTACGTTCAGTATCTGACGCAGCGCCGCCTGGAAAACGCCCGGCGGCTCCTGACCGACACGGCGCTGCCGATTGCCGAAATCGCGCTGCGCTGCGGCTTTTCCGACAACACCTACTTCAACCGCGTATTCAAGCGCGCCACGAACCGGACTCCCGCGGAATATCGCCGCGGCGCGCGGAAAGCCTGAAAGCCATGCCCTTTTTGAAAAGCATTCGCAAAAAGCCCGTCCATCTGAAGAACATCCTGCTGGCAGCCACCGTTCGCTGCTTTCTTCTGCTGGTATTGATCGTCGCCCTGTGCGTGACGTATCTGGCGGTGGATTCGCGGCGCTCGTCGCAGGAATACGTCTCCTCGCTCGCCTCGTCGATGGATGAATCGCTGAATCTGGTGGATTCAACGCTGCAGACGGTCGGGCGGTATCTTTCCACGTCCGAAGCGCTCACGAGCTTTTTCATGCCGAGCAACGCGCAGTCGCTGGAAAGCCTGGAGGCCATCTTCGATACCGTCAACCTCACCGTGGTCTATTCCAACATCATTCAGGACATGGCGGTCGTCACCTGCAGCGGCGCAATCCGGAGCTTTTACAACAACTATTCGCTCAGCTATATCGATCTGATGAAGGCTGAGGGCGCATATGATTTTTCCTCTACGGAGCTCTCCGGCCCGCGCTATTTCTTCTTTCCGGATTTCCACGGCGAGCACGATCCGATGTTCGTCTATCTCTTCCCGCTGATTTCCACCAGCGCGCGCGCCGACGCGGTTCGAATCGGCACGGTGGTGCTGGCCTGCCGGCAATCGGCGCTGGAATCGATTCTGAAGCTGGATCTGTCCTCGCCGTATCGCTGCACGCTCGAGGACGAGGCCGGCCGCGAGATCGCTTCCTCCACAGGCGGCGCTTTTGTGGAAACGCGCTCGTGCGTGTCCGCGTCGCTTCCGTCGAGCGCGCTGCCCCTCGGCATTCGCGTCTACAGTCAGGGCGGCTATCGCGGGCAGATCACGTCGGTCGTGACCGCCATGCTCGGGCTGATGATCGCGTATGTGGCGTTTACGCTCCTGTATTTTTCGCGCGTGCTGCGCCAGCGGCTCGTTCAGCCGATTCATCAGCTGGTCGAGGCCATTCCCGCGCTCACCGGCAGCCATCAGCCGCTCTCGGCAACGTTCGTTCCGGAACTGGACGTGATCGTCGGCAGCATCAATCGCATGGTCGCGCAGCTCGAGGAGGCGCACAGCAACGCCATTCACATGCAGACGGAGCTGCTCGAAACGCAGCTGCGCAACAACGAAGCCGAGCTCTACGCGCTGCAGAGCCAGATCAATCCGCATTTCCTGTTCAACACCCTGCAGTGCATACGCTCGCTGGCGATCCTCCACGGCGTGGAGGACGTCTCCGCCATCTCCAGCGCGCTTTCGGCGATTCTGCGCTATTCCATTCGCGAAATGCAGCAGGTGCCGCTGCGCGAAGAGATGGGCATCGTTCGCCAGTATTTGAAGATTATCGACATTCGCTATCAGAACCGCTTTTCCTATGAGATCGAAATTGGCGACGACGTGCTGGACTGCGCCTGCCCCTGCATGATCATTCAGCCGCTGGTCGAAAACGCGATCATCCACGGCGTGGCCGCGTCCGACGGCGGCGGAACGATTCGCATTCTCGGCTGCGTCGAGGGCGGCGTCGTGCGCATCGAGGTGGCGGACAACGGCGCGGGCATCAGCGCCGAAAAGCTCACCGAGCTCCAGCAGCGCCTGCAATTGCAGCTGTTCGACATGATGGAGGCCCACGAAAAATACGGCAAATCCTTCGGCCTTCTGAACATTCAGCGCCGCATTCAGCTGCAATACGGCGAGGAATACGGCCTTACGCTGCTGTCTGCGGACGGCTGGACGCGCCTGCTGCTGCGCTTCCCCGCCGTAAAATTCGTAAAACCGCCGATCGGGGAATGATCCCCTTTTTTGCCGCAAAAGCCGCCGCTGAAAAACGGCGGTCTTTCTCTATCCCTTCATCCTCTGCGCGAGCCGCACCACGCGATCCGCGCACTCCGAAAAGAACATCTCATACGCCTCGCAAAGGCGATTCAGGCCGAGAACGTTGCCCTCGCCGGGCGCGCCGCCTTCGGCGGGATCGCGATACCGGCGACAGCCGCCGCGGCACAGCGAAAACCACCGGCACGCGCGGCATTTCTCATTCGCCCGCATCGATTCGCGCACGAACGCGCGCGCGGTTTCGCAATCAAACATCTCGCGAAAGCCGGTATCGTACACATTGCCCAGCCGGTGCGCGTCGTCGACGTAAAAATCGCACGGATAGACGCTGCCGTCGGCTTCCATCACGAAATGGCATGCGCAAATGCCGGTCATGCCGCAGCTCTCCGGCGGATATCCCGCCGCCAGGGCGATCAGATTGTCGAACCAGCGCACGGACACGCGCACGCCGCGCAGCAGCTCCTGCTCGTACAACCCGAACGTCTCGATCAGGAATCGGCCGTACTGCGCGGGCGAAAGGCTGAACGGCTCGCGGCGGCCGTCGATCGGGTCCATGCAGGGAATGAACTGAATGTAATCCCATCCGTTTTTGCGAAAAAATCCATAGACCTTCCGCCCGTGCCGCGCCACGTCCGCCGACACGACGGACAGGATATTGTAATCCACGCCGTGCCGCTTCAAACACGCGATTCCCGCCTGCACGCGGCTGAAGCTGCCCTTGCCGGACGCGTCCACGCGCAGCGCGTTCTGAATCTCCGCCGGGCCGTCGAGCGACACGCCCAGCAGATACCTGTGCCGCGCGAAAAACGCCGCACATTCGTCGTCAATCAGCGTGCCGTTCGTCTGCACGCAGCGGTGAACGGCCACGTCCCTGCGCCCGAGCCGCCGGATATCGTCCTCCAGCTTTTCAAAAAAGGGCAGCCCCGCGATCATCGGCTCGCCTCCCTGAAAGATCAGCGAAAGCGTGTTTCGTCCCTCGGGCAGCGCCTCGAACGCGCGCTCAAGCAGCTTTGCGCGCGTTTCATCGCTCATTACGCCGTAATTCGCCACGTCGCGGTTCTCCGCCAGGTCGTGATAAAAGCAATACCGGCATCGCAGATTGCACAGGCTGGACGCGGGCTTGATCATGATCGATAAATTCATCTTTCTCCTCCGGGAGTGTTATGGTAACGCCGTGCAAATGCGGCGTTGCCTTGATAATGAATAGTATACCGCGTTTTGCGCCGGCCTGCAAGCCGCAAAAATCCGCCCATACCGGCGTTTTGCCAGTTCATGGGTGGATTGCGCGTCCTGATTCAGATGTATCTCGGATAACAGGTGTCCTTCGCCATGTTGCCGCGCTTGATCGACGAGGCCGTACGCGACGCGGGGCGCTCGTAATCATAGCAGAATCTGTAGCCGGCCTCATACGCGCCCGCGGGCGTGTCCGGTGTATCCTTCAGCATCTTCACCAAAGGACTCAGATATTGATACAATACTTTCGTATATTGGTAGCCATAAATATATCCGAACAGGGTCTTTCCCGTTGAGGTTTTCCCGATCGCGTCCTTCATAGCGACCGTCCCGGCACTTATAGATATTTTCTCCATGTCTGGGCATATGATTTTTCCTCCTTGGTGATGTGTCTGCGAATTTTTCTTCATACCGGTTACTGCAATTTATGACGGCTTTTTTGACGGCTTAAAATTGATTCCGTCATTCTTCCGATTTTTTGTTGCGGAATGGGTCGTTGACATTCGATTATCTTCCTTCTGCGTTAAATATTCAAAAAAGTGACTGTAACACAGGTTTTGCAAGCTCCAATTACGTTGACATGGCAATGTTTTCCGCTTATAATTGTAAAAGATAGAAAACATTTCTCCGGTTTCATTCGAGAGCACCGCAAAATATGAAATTTTGCGACATTTATATACGGCGAGGTTTTCTGAAGATACGCTGGAAATGCAGGTTTGGAGGAGATTGCTTCGCTGTGGAAACAGATTGTCCCTGAGCGTGCACGACAGGGGTTAGCGGTATGGAAATGGGATGAAAAACAGGGATTTTTTTGAATGTCGAGAGAATCGGCTGCGCTGCGCTCTGCTTTGAAAATCGAGGGCGGAGCTGTGCGCGCGGGGATGCGGAGGCCATGGAAGGGAGTTTTTGAGATGAGTCATGTCTGCGTTGCGGTTTTTTCCAGGAAGCCCGAGGACGTCAGGAAGCTGATGGAGCGATATGATTGGACGGAGGACAATCCGGAATACATGAAGTTTTATCCCGAAGAGGTGACGATGGAGGAGCTTCGGGCGAAATACGAGAAGGAGAACGCGGAGTACCAATGCATGTCCTTTGAGGAATATGTCGCGGATCAGGAAAAAGTCTGCCAGATCTGCATGGACAACGGGGAAGCAGAGTTCGCGCCGAAAAGGACAGAGGAGGAGCTTCGGGTCGAATACGAAGAGTACAAGGCTATGCCGCTGTACGATTCGTTTGAGGATTTCCTCAGAGACAAAGGCTATGTCTACAACGAGGAGCAGGGTCGGTTTGGGGACTACGGCAAGCCGACGCAGCGCGTGGACTGCTGGGACGAGGGCGTGGAATGGCTGCACCTGAAAGCGGGCGGATGGTCCGGGCAGGCGCAGCTCAAGGACATTGACGTCGAGCCCGACGAGTGGATCCGCAGCGAAGGACGCCGGTTCTGGGAGGTCTATGTCGAGGGGCAGCCGCTGATGGAAGGCGAGGATCCCGAGAAATTCGAGTCCGATTTTTCCAGGGAGCACTTTATCAGCAACTATGGCGATCGCGAGACCTATGCGGAGATGTGCGCGACGATCAACTGCTGGGCTATTCTCACGCCGGACGGCGAATGGCACGAGGTTGGAGGGAAAAATCCGGAGATTCCTGAGAAGATTGTGATGGATTCCCCGAAACGGTTCAATGAAATGCTTCAGCAGATGCTTCGCTCCGACCCGGAGCTTTGGCTGACGCTGCTGGACTGCCACATTTGAGGAAGGGGAAAGAATATCGGCGGAAGGCAGGAATGTATGTGGCTCGGTACAGCGGCGCTCTGACCCGGGAGCAGTTTATGTTTCGAGAAATGCGCATTGTCGCCCGGCTGACGCGGCAGGGTCTTGCGCAGGCGGAGATCATGGAGCGCGTCTTTGACGAAAACCTGTTTCAATATCCGACGGAGAAGGAAATTCGGGGCAAATGCCGCGCGGCGCTGAAGCGCCTGAACTGCATTGCGCACAGTCCGGAGCTGGTGGAAATGCTGGCGGACGGTGCGCTGAATGAGGCGAAGCAGGCAGCGCTGGTTGCGATGATGGCGCAGAGCCGTCTGACGGCGGAATTCATGACGGAGGTTGTCGGCGAGAAATATCGCCTGCTGGACATGACGCTGACGCAGAAGGATGCGCGGCTGTTCTTTGATCGCCTGCGCGAAAAGGACGAGGATGCGGCGCACTGGAGTCCGGCGACGGTGAAGCGGATTCAGTCGGTGCTCATGAACGTGCTCCGGGAGAACGGCTATCTGGAAAAGATCGGCAGCGAGACGCTTTGCCCTGTGCTGATTTCCGCGGAATTTGAGCGGACGCTGATCGACGCCGGATTCCGGCGCTTTCTTCCGGCGTTTAACGTGCTGAATTGAGGTGGAAAACTTGCGAAATATCTATGCGCGGCTGGACGCGCTGCGCGAAAGGCTGAGTGACGAGGATTTTCTTGAAAACAGGGGACTGAGCAACGAGGTGGGGCTTTACGTGTTCGCCTATTCGCCGGATGAGGAGATGCCCGTCCGGCATTTTTTGCATGCTGTCGCCGGGGAGATGGACGGCGCTGATGGCCGCGGACGGGCGATTGTGCGTGACCTGTACGAAATTCTGCTGGACGTCTGCCGGGAGCGGCGCATTCTGGAGCGCATTCCCCAGATGGAGGCGCAGCGCGGAGAAGCGTTCATGCTCCAGCAGATTCAGCGCGTTGTGCCGCCCGAGGCCTATGTCGAGCGCATGCGCTATGGCGAGCATCGCCGGGGCGACGTGGTAATGATTTCGGGCGTGGGGCGCGTCTTTCCCTACATGCGCAGTCATAGCGTTCTGAACAATCTGCAGCACGTGTTCGACGACGTGCCGGTGGTGCTTTTTTATCCCGGAGAATACACCGGCCAGACGCTGACGCTGTTTGGCCGATTCATAGACGACAACTATTACCGGGCCTTTAATCTGGTCTGACGGGCGAGGAGAAACGCAGATGAAATTGCAGGATATGTTCTTGAAGGACATTGATCGTTCGATCAACGGCGTGATCAAGGTCATGCAGACCGACGACGAGAACCGCCGGCAGGAGCTGGAGGAATACGTGATTACGCGCGAGTTGCGCAAGCATTTCGGCGTGTTTTACGATCATTACGAGCAGAGTCTCGAGGGCGATACCGACAAGATCGGCGTGTGGATTTCCGGCTTCTTTGGAAGCGGTAAATCGCATTTCTTGAAGATTTTATCCTATCTGCTGGCGAACGAGGAGGTCGGCGGCAAGCGCGCGCTCGATTATTTCGAGGACAAATTCGCCTTCGATCCGCTGCGCTATGCCATGATGCGCCGCGTGGGCGAAACGCCGACGGAGGTCATTCTTTTCAATATCGATGCGAAATCCCCCATGGGCAAGGATCAGGATGCGATTCTGCGCGTGTTCACCAAGGTGTTTTATGAGCACTGCGGCTATTACGGCGACGACCTGAAGGTCGCCGCCTTTGAGCGTTTTCTGGATCGCCAGGGCAGACTGGAGGCATTTAAGGAAGCGTTTCTGAAGATCAATTCCGAGCCGTGGGAGACGGCGCGAGAAGCGTTTGCGTTCTGGGAAGACGACGTGGTTGAAGCGCTGCGCCGGACGACGGATGTTTCCGAGCAGGCGGCGCGCAACTGGTTCAACGGAACCGAAACGGCGGAGATCAGCATCGACCGGCTCACGCGCGAGATTGCGGAATACGTGCGCGGCAAAGCGCCGAATTTCCATCTGGTGTTCCTCGTGGACGAAATCGGGCAGTATATCGGCGACGACTCGGGGTTGATGCTGAATCTCCAAACCCTCGTCGAGGAGCTCGGCTCGAAATGCATGGGCAAGGTCTGGGTGATCGTGACCAGCCAGGAGGATATCGACAGCGTTACCCACGTCAAGGGCAACGACTTTTCCAAAATTCAGGGGCGATTCAATACGCGGCTGAGCCTTTCATCCGCATCGGTGGACGAGGTAATCAAGCGCCGCATCCTCGCGAAAAACGAATCCGCCGAGGCGCTGCTTCAGCTGATGTATCGCCAGAACAGCTCGATCATGCGCAATCTGTTCACGTTCGCGCCGGGCACGGTCGCCGATCTGAAGGGCTATTCCGGCGAGGAAGAATTCGTGGAAAGCTATCCGTTCGTGCCCTATCAGTTTAAGCTTTTGCAGGATGTGCTGGTGCAGGTGCGCAAGCATGGCTCCTCCGGTAAACATCTTTCGGGCGGCGAGCGCAGTATGCTTTCGGCATTCCAGGAGGCGGCGCAGAAGGTCAAGCTTCGGGACGAAAATTCGTTCGTTCCCTTCTATTATTTTTACGACACCGTGCATACCTTTCTGGACGGCGCGATTCGCCGCGTCGTGGATCGCGCCGATCGTGCGGCGCAGGCGGGCAACGGTTTGAAGGCGCAGGACGTAGACGTGCTGAAGCTGCTTTTCCTGATTCGCTATGTCGACGGCATCGCGCCCAATCTGGAAAACCTGTCTACATTGATGATTTCTGATATTCACGCGGATAAGATCACGATTCGCCGCGCGCTTCAGGAATCGCTCGACCGGCTGGTGCACGAAAACTACGCGTCGCGCAGCGGCGAAACATATATGTTCCTGACCGACGAGGAACAGGACGTGAACCGCGAAATCCGCAATCTCGTCGTGGATTCAAACGACGTCGTTCACATGATCGGTCAGGCGGTGTTCGCCGATCTCTATCCCGGAAGAAAATTCCGCTACAGGAACCGATACGATTTTGCATTTGATCCGATGGTGGACAGCGCCGTCGTCGGTCAGCCCTCCGGCGATATCCGGCTGCGGCTGATTACGCTGGCTTCGGGTCTGAAGGAGGGCGACTCGGACGCGCAGCTGATTCTTCAATCTCGTGCAAATAACGAAGCGATTGTGCTGCTCGGCGCGGGCCGGGATTATTATCAGGAATTCGAGGAAGTGCGCCGGATCGAAAAATACGTCAAGCAGCGCAACATTTCGCAGCTGCCCGAATCCATTCGCAAAATCATTCAGGCGAAGCAGGCAGAAGCGAAGGAGCGGGAAAAATCCGCGACCAGTCTGCTGAAGGACGCGATCGTTCGGGGACAATTCTATATCGCCGGCGAGCGCGTTCAGATTCGCTGCGCGTCGGTTCGCGAAACGCTGGACGCGGCGCTGACCCGACTGGTGGAGGACGTGTACGGCAAGCTTGGCTATGTGGATTCCTTTGTCCAGTCGGACGCTGACATTCAGAAAATTCTCGCCGGAACGGCGGTTCAGGAGACGATTCCGGGTATGGCTGCGCCCAATGCGCAGGCGCTGGAGGAGATTCGGCAGTATCTCGAAATCCGCAATCGCCAGCATATCAACGTGACCATGGCGGAAATTCAGAAGCGCTATCAGTCCGCGCCCTATGGCTGGCGCGAGATCGATATCGCCGCGCTGGTCGCGGCGCTGATGCGCGCGCAGAAGATCCAGCTTATTTACGGCGGAGCGGCATTGGCGGCGACGGACCGAAAGACCGTCGATTGCCTGCGCAAGCGCAGCGAAACCGAAAAGACGATCGTGCGCCAGAGAATATCCGCGCCCGACGTACTGGTGAAGAAGGCACGCCAGCTGGCGACGGAGCTGTTCGGCGCGATGGATCTATGCACGGACGAGGAGGGCTTCTGCGGCCAACTGGAAACGCTTTTGAGCGACGCGCGCCAGAAAAATGGAAATCTTCTTGCGATGTATTCCGATGCGGCGGCATATCCGGGCAAAACGGTGGTGGACGCGGGCAAACGCGCGTTGGACGAAACACTGTCGCGGAGAAATGATAACGTCGCATTTCTGGAATCGTTCGTCAACGCGGAGGACGCGTTGATGGACTGGTCGGAGGACGTGCGCGAGGTCGATTTCTTCTTTAAAAATCAGAGAAAGCTATTCGATTCCGCGCGGAAGAAATACGACCGCGTGAAGCGCGAACGCCATTATTTTGAAAACGAAGCCGAGGCGCTGGATGCGGCAAATGCGATTGCGGCGATTCTCTCCGACCCGAAGCCCTATCGCAGGATTGTCGAATTGCCCACGCTGGCACAGAAGATCGACGCGGCCTACGACCGCATCAGCGCGGCGCGCCGGGAACGCGTTCAGGAGATTCTTGTTCAGGCGCGCGGCGACATCCACACGCTCGCGGGCAACGAACCGGGTCTGCGCGACGAAATCCGCAAAGCGGACGAAGAACTGGAGCGCCGCGAACAGGAAGCACTGAGTGCGGCGAGCCCAACGCTGCTGGACGCGAGCATTACGCAAATCCTGACCTACAAGGAAAGCGTCTGCCGCCGTCTGGAGCAGAAGATCGCTATTCAGGAGCATCCGGAGCTGCCGAAGCTGCGCATCAAAACGCTGCGCCGCTACGACGTACTGCCCCAGAAGCGCCTTGCATCCGCGGATGATGTAAACGCCTATGTCGAGGCGCTGCGGGCGAAGCTGATGGAGAGCCTGAAGGACAGCGACGCGATTCAGATGAACTGAAAGGGACGAAATCGATTGCGGCGGCATTTTCGAAAAATGTCGCCATTGTCGCAGAGACATTGATTTTCCAATCAATCCTATACGAACGGCAGGGGAGCGTTTACCATGAACAAAAGCGATCTGAAGAATTTTGCCATCAACGCGCGGCTGGAGCTGCTCCAGCGGGTTTCCGACCGCGCCGCGCTCTATGGCGTGGACGAAAAGAACAGTCATGCCCGGAACATTGCGCCATCGGGCGGTTTTCATAAGCTGGACGGCACGGTGCTGACTGCGCCGGAGGCCGAGCGGCGCGACGCATTGATTGCCCAGGTCTATCAGATCGGCTATCGCCCGGCGATGGAGGCAGCGGCGTACACATGGTTTAACCGCTTTATTGCCGTGAAATACATGCAGGAGCACGGCCTGCTGCCGGTCATGCAGCGGGTGTTCCCGGACGCGCCGGGCGCGCAGCCCCAGCTGCTGCGGGAGGCGCAGGACGTTTCGCTGCCGGGCGTGGACGTGGAGCAGATGCTGACCATGCTGGACGCGAACCGCACGGACGAACTGTACAGAATGCTGCTGATTGCGCTGTGCAACGCGCTGTCCACGCCGCTGCCGGGCATGTTCGAGGAGATCAGCCCCGCCGAGGAGCTGCTCTTCCCGGACGCGCTGCTTCGGGCGGATTCGGTGCTGGGCGAGATGGCGAAGCTGGACGCGGACTGCTGGAGCGAGATTCAGGTCATCGGCTGGCTGTATCAGTATTACAACACCCAGCTCAAGGACGAAACCTTCGAGCTGCTGAAGAAGAACGTCAAGATCACAAAGGATCGCATCGGCGCGGCCACGCAGCTGTTCACGCCGGAATGGATCGTTCGCTACATGGTGGAAAACAGCCTCGGCCGCCTTTGGCTGGAGGGGCATCCCGATGAAAATCTGCGCATGAAATGGCGCTATTTCATGGACGAGGCGCAGCAGTTGCCCGAGGTGGCGGCGAGGCTGGCCGAGCTTCGCGCACCCTACGCGTCCATCCAGCCGGAGCAGCTGACGGTGCTCGAGACCATATTCTCGTGATCAAAAAGCCCAGCGGAACAAACAACAGAATATTGATGACAATCCCCCCCAGCGAGCGGAGATCGGTGATGCGTAGCATGGAAAATCTCCCTTGATAAGATCCCACAGATTGCCATCCAATGCGAATGCTTGCTATACCGCACTTTTAGGAGCCATCATACGGCTTTTGACGGCTTATCAGCAGGAGGCAAGCAGGCTGGTCGCATAAATCTGCCGCTCTGATAAACTGTGCCCGTAGAAATCCAGAGTCGTTTTGGCCGACTGATGTCCAAGCAGGGCGCTGATTGTTTGAATGTCGATGCCCAGTTCCATCAGACGTGTGGCAAAACTATGACGAAGCGTATGGAAATGCACCCGCGCAAAACCCAATACCTGCATTTTGCGTTGGAAATGGCGTTGGATCGTGCGCGGCTCTGCCGCATGACCGACCTTTCCGAAAACATACGCATCCGTATTGCCGGCAGCGCGGCAGGCTTTTTGCAACATCACAAACAAAAAGTCCGGTATGGGCAAAATTCGGTGCGAACGCTTTGACTTCGGCGTTCCGATCAGCAACACCGTGCGTTTACCGGTGCCATTTTCGAACCTGGCGGTTCTCTGCGCCGTTCTTCGCACCGTGATTGTTTTCTTTTCCCAATCGATATCCGACCATTTGAGTGCGCACACCTCGCCTAAGCGCATGCCGGTGTATAGACTAAGCAAGGTGGGGAAATCATCCTGCTCCAGCGATACTTTGCGCAGTTTTTCCTGCTCAGAACGGCTCAAAACCCGTTGATCCATAGTCTTCTGGGGCTGAATTTTTATCTTGCGGCACGGATTCAGCGAGATAACGCCCGTTTCCTGAGCACAGCGAAGCGCCGCATTCAGCAGGCGGAATATCCCTTTCACGGTACCATACGCCATTCCGTCAGATTCCAGCAGAGAAATAAAATCACGGATCGTGGAAGGTGTCACCTCGGACAACAAAAAATGGCCGAGTTTCGGAATCAAATGCGCCTGAATCTGGCGGAGATACGTCTGATAGGAAGAGCCTTTCACGCTGCCTGATACTTCATTCTCAAGCCATTGCTGCAGCCAATCCCGTAGAAGTATTCTGCGGCAATTCAGCATTGTTTCACCTACCGGGAGCCGCTCCGTTTTTTTTCGAAGCAGTTCGTTCCGTACTTCAGTATACTGATAACCGTAAACATATCCGAATCTGGTCTTTCCCGCCGCAGTTTTTCCAACTACATAGCGACCTTCATAACGGCCATCCCGGCGTTTATAGATATTTTCTCCATGTCTGGGCATGTTTTTGACCTCCCTGGTACAGCACTTAATTTGCTCTGTTATCTGTTGCAAAGCACACATTTTGACGGCAATTCTGACGGCTTATAACGTAATCGACAAATTGCGGCAATTCTACCACGGCAATGCTCCGCGGCAGGTAATTTTCTGTAATTTGGGTTATCCTATTCAAAAATTAACGTAAATAAGCCTTTGTTAAAGCTCGATTGTGTTGACATGGTAAAGCTTTCCATGTATAATATAGTAATGGATGGTAAGGTGTTTTTTAAGTTTGCCTATTTCATCCAACGCCATCGCAGAATCAGATATTTTGCGACATTTTCATGGATTTCGCATTTCATCAGAGATCAAACTATAAAAAGCCTGATTGCCCGCATTATAAGCAGACCATCAGGCCTTTTCGTTATTAGTTTTTATTGTGGATACTCACATTTCATTCCGTTTCTGAAACAGAACCCCATGTGTCCGTCATGTTGGATGATCACCTTATCCACCAGTGCCACGAACATTCCCGGTTCAAAGTCCGCGCACTCTTTCTGCTCTTCCAGCATATGAAGGAATATCTCGATGCGCCGCCGGCGTTCTGCCTTATCTTTTTTCTGCTCCGCAATGGTTCGGATTTTCTCGCTGAGCCTTGCGTGCTCGGCGAGCAGCGCCTCGTAATCGTTCTTAAACTCATCCTGATCCCTTTGCACCCGGGCGTTTTCATCCACCAGCTGCCTGACGCGCGCCGCCATGCCCAGCGCCTGATCCTGCAGCCGCGTGGCAGCCTTATCGAGTTCCATGGTATCAAAGGCTTCATCCAGCGCTTCGCGGCAGGCGGTCAGGATTCTGTCTTTCTGAGAAAGCATCTGCTGTATGACCTGCACGAAGGCTTTTTCCAGTGCCTCCTGCGTCACATGGGGCGTTGCGCATTTTGTTTCGCCCGCGTACTTATTGTTGCAGCGCCAGATCGTGCGCCGATATTCGTCCGTGCTGTGCCAGACCTTACTGCCGTAAAACGCGCCGCAATCCCCGCAAACGACGCGCGAGGCAAAGCAGCTTCTTCCGCTGTATCGGCCATTCAGACTTCTGCGCCACGCCAGCTCCTGCTGCGCCAGATCGAACACCTCCGGGCTGACGATGGCGGGATGGCTGTTCTGCGCGTAATACTTGGGCACCACGCTGCCGTCGTTTACCACAAAGGTTTTCAGAAGATAATCCGTGCAGTACGTCTTTTGCAGGATCGCGTCGCCCTTGTATTTTTCGTTGGTAAGGATATTCTCCACCGTGGATGTACCCCAGCGGGAGGTTTTCTTTCGCGCTTTCGCGATTTCTGCCTCGTTCTCACTCAGCAGACTTTTTCGGGAGGGGCAGGGAACGCCGGCCAGATTGAGTTCTCTGGAGATCATCGCCGGGGTTGCGCCCTCCAGAAAGCGCCGGAAGATGGTGCGCACGACGTCCGCCTCCGCTTCCACAACCTCCGGCGTTCCGTCCTTGCCGCGGCGATAGCCCATGAACTGTCCGTAGGGCATGGTCACCTTGCCGTCCGCGAAGCGCTTCCGCATCCCCCAGGTCACGTTTTCGGAAATATTGCGGCTTTCCTCCTGCGCGATGCTGGACATGATGGTCAGCAGCACCTCGCCCTTGCCGTCCAGCGTGTAGATGTTCTGTTCCTCGAAATAGACCTCCACGCCGTATTCCTTCAGTTTTCGAATGGCAGCCAGCGTGTCCACGGTATTTCTGGCGAAGCGGGAGACGCTTTGGGTGATAATCAGGTCAATCCTGCCTGCCAGCGCGTCCTGAATCATGCGGTTAAACCCTTCGCGCTTCTTGGTGCTCACGCCCGTAATGCCCTTATCCGTATACACATCCACGAACTGCCAGTTATCCGAATTTTCCTTGGACTTGATATACTCGGTATAGTGTTTTACCTGCGCCTCATAGCTGGTCAGCTGCTCCTCGCTGCTGGTGGAGACGCGGGCGTAAGCCGCCACGCGTCTGGGGCGCGCCGAAAAGGCAGGAATGTCGGTTAACGGCTGAATGGTCGGCGGGATGACCCGAACCGTTTTAACACGCGTGACTGTGGGTGTATAAGCTCTATCAACGGTAGTTCCTAATGCTCTGGCTTCGCTCATTGTTCCTGCTCCTTCCTTTTCTGGTGCTGGATTCTGGTTTTCTCCGCGGCTTTCTGACGCTTTTCCTCATTCCAGCTGTCTTTGCGGGAATGGTCTTCCCAGAAGTGCTCTTCGGTATGACCGTCCTGAAAAACAA
>OLPR01000657.1_pt1 | contig 30810 bp, 21 predicted proteins | sample 1672761 | NCBI WGS metagenome assembly OLPR01 (sample SAMEA3136721, study PRJEB25190) | human gut metagenome | biome: human gut; feature: human-associated habitat; material: faeces | place: Austria | collected 2013 | reverse complement strand
GGTCGTCGCAAGCCACGACGGCAAAGCCCGCCGCCGTGAGCACCCGCGCCGTCGCAGCGCCCACGTGGCCGCAGCCAAAGATATAGGTCAGGCCCTCGGGGCAGAGCGTCTCGATGTGCGCCGCGGGAATCTCGGAGGCTGCGTTGGAGTAGGTGACCTTACTCCCCTCCTCCACCAGCGAAAGCCCGGGGCAGCCCGCAATGGTGCGGCGCGATTCCTCGCCATGGTACTCGGCCACATCGCCCTCGAGCGCGCTCGCGATAAACGGTTCAAAGTCGATGACGAAGTCGCCGATGCGCCGATAGGCCAAGACGTCGGCTATTTCCTGGAACAACGACGCCTGAGTCGCATCCAGATGCAGGTAGCACAGGCAGATGGCTCCGCCGCAGATCATGCCGGTATCGGAGTTCTCGCCGCCCATGGTGTAGCGGACCAGACGCGATTGCCCTGCGGCCAGCAGCCCGCGCGCCTCATTCAGCGCAAAGAGCTCAATCTTGCCGCCGCCGATAGTGCCCGCCTGGCTTCCATCGGCAAAGACAGTCATCCATGCGCCCACGCCGCGCGGCGACGACCCCGCCGTACCGGCCACGACCACGAGCTCGCACGTCTCGCCAGCACGCAGGGCGGCAAGCGCCGCATTCACCACATCGAGCTTTTCCATTGCAATTTCCTATCCCTGGAATACACCGGTGAGCATGGCGAGCGCCTCGAGCACGCCGCCGCCGACCGACGTCGCCTTGTCCGAAATGTAGTTGATATAGCTGGCATCGCCGCGCGGATCGACGTCGGCACATTTAAAGCCCTCGGTCACCTGAACGCCGTCGGCCAAAAGACCGCGCAAGCAGCCGTCAATCTGCGTGACCATGGGAGTATCGCCCGCGTAGCCAATCACGTCTCCGGCGCTCACGATGTCGCCGATTGCGCGGTCGGACCGAAACACGCCGGCGGCGGGGCTGTGGATAACGCGCTCCTTGCCATAGCCGGCGATAATGCCCGGCACGCCTGTGTTGGGCTGGGGCGAACCTTGGGTAATGACACGGCCGAGAAAATGCCCGCGCATGGTCTCGACCACGGCGTCGCAGTCAACCGGCGCGGTAAAGCCCGGCCCCACGGCGATGACGGCAGGCGCCATGTCGCGCGTGGTGCCCAGGTTGCGCTTGGCCAAAATCGCGTCGACCACAGCCGCGGGTTTCAGCTCGCCGAGCATCTTGGCCTGGGGGTCCACCACGACGGCAACATCCCCCGCTTGGGTAATCTCGAGCGCCTCAGCCGGCGTCTGAGCCAAGCGAGCGCGAATGCCTTCGACCTCGACCTCGCCCAGGCGAATGGCCTCGCAAAAACTGATTGTGCGACGGATGCACGTGGGAATCGCAATATCGGCCATAACGACCGACATGCCGGCGCGCACCAAGCGAGCGGCGACGCCCGTGGCGATATCGCCGGCGCCGCGAACATAAACGAGCATTCCCGGGGTACCTCCCTGTGCTACGGTTTGAGCAGAGCAAAAGCGGTTCGACCGCTACTCTGATGATTATTTATTATCACAGTATTATACGGCGGTGAACAGATGGAAACGACGAGCGGAAACCTTGCCTCCGCGCTCAAGATCGAGCCGGGCATTACCGCAATTATCGGCAGTGGCGGCAAGTCGACCTTGCTGAAGACGCTCGGCCTTGAGCTTATGCGCGCTGGCGGCCGCGTGCTCCTCTGCACCACCACGCATATGTTTCCCGTCGCCGGCGTGCCATGGGACGGGTCGAGCCGTCGCCTGGACTCCGCGCCTTGGAAGCCAGGGGCCCTGCATGTTCCCGGCTGCACCTGCGAGGCATGCGCGGGCATGAACCGCGGAAGTATCTGCCAGGCGGGTGTTTTGGACCCGGAGACAGGCAAGCTCTCCGCCCCCGCCGAGCCACTCGGCGGGCTGGCACAGCGCTTTGACTATGTGTTGGCCGAGGCAGATGGCAGCAAGCGACTCCCGCTCAAGGCGCATGCCGCCTGGGAGCCGGTAATTCCCGCCGCCACGGCAAACGTTATCTGGGTCGTCGGTGCCTCGGGGCTGGGTAAGCCCGTCGCCGAGGTTGTCCACCGCCCCGAGCTCTTCTGCGAGCGCTGCGGCTGCGAGCCCACCGACATTGCCACCCCAGAGCGCGTCGCCATGGTGCTCAATGTCGAGCTGCGGATGCTGAGCCTCAACAATGTCCGCGTCATGCTCAACCAAGTCGACACGCTTGCCGACCCAACGATGGCAGGTCGCTTCGAGGCAGTCCTCGACCGCTCCGTCGTCGCCACCAGCCTCAAGGGGTAGCTAATTTGGGACGGGGCTCTTTTAGCTACCCCATGTTGAGAGAAAAATCATCAGGCAGGCAGGCAGGGGTAGCTAAAAGAGCCCCGTCCCAAATTAGCTACCCTGGCGGCCTTCCTGCTAGCGGGGGACGTAGCGACCGGGTTGGGCTCCGGTAGGCTCGCCGTCGCGCACGGCCAGCACGCCATTCACAAACACAGCCTTGGCGCGGCCGTGCGCCTCAAAGCCCTCGAGCGGCGTGTAGTCCACGGCCTGATGCTGCGTCGCGGCACTGATCGTCCAACGAGCGCTCGGATCCCACACGCACACGTCGGCATCGGCGCCCTCGGCAAGACAGCCCTTGCGCGGATACATGCCAAAGACGCGCGCCGGGTTCTCGCTCATCAAGCGGCACAGATCCTCGGGGCCCAGTTGCCCCTCAAAGCTCGTGGCAATCGCGACGGGACGATGCTCCACACCGGGCCCGCCGTTGGGAATCGCGCGGAAGTCGTCGCGCCCACGGTCCTTTTGCCCGTGCAGGTTAAAGCTGCAGTGGTCGGTCGCAATCGTATCGATCTCGCCGGCCACAAGCGCCTCGCGCAGTGCCGCACGGTCACCCGCATGGCGCAGCGGCGGGCTCATCACATATTTGGCACCCGCAAAGCCGTCCTCACCCTGCTCCAAGTAGCAAGTATCGTCGAGCATCAGATACTGAGGGCAGGTCTCGACATATATATTCTTCTGTCCGCGCGCCTTGGCGGCACGGATGGCCTCGAGCCCCAGCTTGGTCGAAAGGTGCACCACGTTGACCGGAGCGTCGCCGGCCAGGTGCGCCAGATATAGCAGGCGGCTCACTGCCTCGGCCTCGCACACGTCCGGACGGCTGAGCGCGTGGCCCTCGGGCCCGTGGATACCCTGCTCAAACACGCGCTTCTGCAGCTCATTCACCAGCGTGCCGTTCTCGCAATGCACGCACAGTATGCCGCCAATATGCTTGAGCTCCTCGAGCACCTCGAGCGTCTCGGCATCGTCCAGGCGCAGGTGGTCATAGGCAAAGTAGGTCTTGAACGACGATACGCCCGCCTCGCGCATGGCTAAAAGGTCGGCGCGGTTGCGCTCATTCCACTCGGCGAGTGCCATATGAAAGGCGTAGTTGGCCGTGCAGGTTCCGTCGGCGCGGCGATGCCACTCGGCCAAGGCATCGGGCATGGTCACGCCGCGATCGGCCGTCGCGTAGTCCACAATGGTCGTCGTACCGCCGCAGGCAGCCGCACGCGTACCGGTCTCAAAGCTATCTGCCGTCCAATCCATGCCAGTCCAGCACTGCATGTGCGTGTGGCCATCGATAAAGCCGGGAAACACCCAGCAGCCCGCGGCATCCTCGACGGTATCGCCCTCGGCCGGCTCAATCGTCGCGGCGATCCGTACGATCTTATCGCCATCCATGGCAAGATCGGCGCGGCGAAGCCCCTGGGGCGTCACGAGCGCGCCGTTTTTGATGATGATCATAATTGCTCCTTATTGATTGATGCTGTTGGCCACGCGATCAAAATACGAGCAGGCGGCGATATGCTCCGTTATGCGTCGCTGTCCCTTGGCGGTATCGACGTCCCACAGCTCGTAGGCACGCGCATCGACCAGCACCACGTCGGTACGGTCCATAAGGATCGAACCGCCGCCGTCCTTGCCCTCAAGACACATAAGTGCATCGAACAGTTCCGCCGGAAAGAGCACCGGACTCGAAGGTTCACCGTTGCACGCCAAGCGCACCGGATGTTTGCGGCCACGCTCGTCAAACGCGCGAACCATGGCCTCAAAAGAATCCGAACTCACGAGCGGCTGGTCGCCCGGCAAAAAGAGGCAGCCTTTCCAGTTGCGTTCGACTCCCCACGAAAGGCCCGCACGGACGCTTTCGCTGCGCAGCTCGCCATCGTGCAGCACGCACGGGCAATGCTTGTCCTCGCAAATCTGGGCGACCTCGGGCCAACGCGTCGAAACCACGACGTCAAAGCCCCGGGGAACCGAATCGATGGTCCGGGCAATCAGCGGCTCGCCATAGATATCGGCGAGCATCTTGTTAGAGCCAAACCGCTTGCCCTCGCCCGAAGCCATAATGACGCAACCGAGTTTCATCTCCGCAAACCTCCCCTGACCGCCTTGGACACCATAGTTGCTATACCCACCATACCAAGCTCGCACTCCGTCGGAACAGGCGCGCGCTCGTTTTTCCAGCGAGCGCCCCTCGGCTCTCCATAGCACAAAGGAGGGCATCCCGCGGCGCAGGACACCCTCCTCTACATCAGTGCGATATGCCTACTCGGCGTTGCCGGTAAACGTGGTACCGGTCTTGCCGGCAAGGCCATCGCGCGCCTTCTCGAGCAGCGTGATGAGCGCCGTGCGACCCGGCTTGCTCTCGGCAAACGTCGAGGCGGCCTGAACCTTGGGCAGCATGGAGCCGCGACCGAACTCATTGGCCTCGGACAGACGCTTTACGTCAGCCGCGGTCAGCGTGTCGAGCCACTGCTCGTGGTCGGTGCCAAAGCCAATGGCAACCTTCTCCACAGCCGTCAGGATAACCAGGGCATCGGCGTCGAGCTGCTCGGCAAGCTTCTCGGCCGCAAAGTCCTTATCGATGACGGCGGCAGCGCCCTTAAGGTGGTTGCCCTGGGCCTTGGTGACGGGAATACCGCCACCGCCGCAGGAGATCACCACGTGGTTGGACTCGACAAGCGACTTGATGGTGTCGAGCTCGACGATGTTCACGGGCTTGGGCGAGGCAACCACGCGACGGAAGCCCTGCTTCTCGTCGTGGATGAACTGGTAGCCGCGGTCGGCCTCCAGCTCCTTGGCCTCGGCCTCGCTCATCCACGGACCGATCGGCTTGACCGGGTCGGCAAAGGCCGGGTCGTCCGCCGCAACCTCGACCTGGGTGAGCACGGTGGCGACACCCTTGTCGATATTGCGGTCGAGCATTTCCTCGCGCAGCGCGTTTTGCAGGTCATAGCCAATGTAGCCCTGGCTCATGGCGCCGCAAACGGACAAGGGGCAGGGAACGTACTTCTGAGGATTAGAGCGCGTGAGCTCAGCCATCGCGTTGGCGATCATGCCCACCTGGGGACCGTTGCCGTGCACGACGACGACCTCGTTGCCCTCCTCGATCAGGTCGACGATAGCCTTGGAAGTCGTCTTGACGGCCTCCATCTGCTCGGGAAGGTTGGCTCCGAGGGCGTTTCCGCCCAGGGCGACAACGATACGCTTAGCCATTTCTCAGCCCAGCTTTAGGCCTGGAACCAACGGGCGGTGTTGCGCTCGTCGAGGGCCTTGAGGGTAGCGGCGGGATCGGCAACCTTCTGCAGGAACATCATGGCTGCGATGGCGTACGGCTTGTAGCTGGCCTCCTTGTACATGCCCACGCGGTGCATGTCGAAGACGTCGGCGTTGACCTCGCCGTGCTCGCAGGAGACACCGGAGATGTCGGCGGGCAGCGGGTGCATAAAGATGGTGTCCTGGCCGTTGGCAGTCTTCTCCATGAGCTCGGTCGTGGAGCACCAATCCTGATGCGTAGCGTTCTGAGCGAGCAGCTCCTTCTCGAGCGCAGCGATGCCGGCGTCATCGCCCTCGGCGTACAGGTTGGTACGCTTCTCCATGGCGGCAAACGGAGCCCAGCTCTTGGGGATCACGATGTCGGCGCCCTCGAAGGCCTCGGCCATGGTGTTGGCCTGCTTAAAGGTGGTGCCGGACTCGGCGGCATAGCTCTTGGCGCGCTCGACGACCTCGGGCATGAGGTCGTAGCCCTCGGGGTGAGCCAGGGTGACGTCCATGCCAAAGCGGGGCAGCAGGCTGATCAGCGACTGCGGGCAGGACAACGGCTTGCCGTAAGAGGGCGAATAGGCCCAGGTGACGGCAACCTTCTTGCCCTTGAGGTTCTCGAGGCCGCCAAACTCGTTGATGAGGTAGAGCATGTCGGCAGAGGACTGCGTGGGGTGGTCGGAATCGGACTGCAGAGAGATGAGCGTGGGACGGTGATCCAGAACGCCATCCTCGTAGGCCTGCTGCACGGACTCGGAGACCTCGGCCATGTAGGCATCGCCCTTGCCGATGTACATGTCATCGCGGATGCCGATGACGTCGGCCATGAAGGAGATCATGGTAGCGGTCTCGCGGACGGTCTCGCCGTGGGCGATCTGGGACTTCTTCTCGTCCAGGTCCTGCAGCTCAAGGCCGAGCAGGTTGGCGGCCTTAGAGAAAGAGAAACGCGTACGGGTGGAGTTGTCGCGGAACAGGGAGACGGCCAGGCCCGAGTCGAAGATCTTGGACGAAACGTTGTTCTCACGCAGCTCGCGCAGGGCGTCGGCGACGATGTAGAGAGCCTTGAGCTCATCGGTGGTCTTGTCCCAGGTGTGCAGGAAGTCGCTGCCGTACATGCCCTTAAAATCGAGGCCGTTCAGCTGCTCGACGAGCTCGGTAAACTTAGCGTCCATGGAAATGTCCTTTCTAAAGATGAAACGATCGCAATGAGTAGATGTGCTCCGGCATGCGCGTGTGGCTAGAACATGCAGAGCACCATGACGAGGACCCGCCACCGTTGAGGAAGCATGGGAGATAACGACCGCGGGCCCCAAGTCAACAGGAGGTGCCGGGGGCATAGGCTGTCCCCGGCTCAACAAGATCGAGGAATGGGACTAATCGATCTTGTTGTTGGTCAGACCGGCGCGGAACACGGTGGCGTCGCCATCGGCCAGGCTCGGATCGTAGAGGTTCAGGGCAGCCACGTACATGGCGGCAGCGGTGACCAGGTCGTCCTTGTAGGTGACCTCGTTGGGAGCGTGAGCCTGAGACTCGGCACCCGGGCCAAAGCCCACGCAGGGGATGCCGTAGCGGCCCTGGATGGAGACGCAGTTCGTGGAGAAGGTCCACTTGTCGCACAGCGGGCGACCGGCGCGCTTGTCCATGCTGGGCTCGCAGCCGATGCGCTCGTCACCAAACATGGCCTTGTGAGCGTCGACGAGGGCCTTGACGTGCGGGGCGGTCTCCTTGTTGATCCACGTGGGGAAGTAAGCCTCGGTCTCGTAGACCTCACCGGTCCAGGACGGACGGTCGTACATGTACATGGAGACCTTCACGTCGTCGCCGTACTTCTTGGCGGCCGGCAGGTTGCGGATCTCGTCCAGGCAGGACTCCCAGGTCTCGCCGGCGGTCATGCGACGGTCGATGGAGATGGCGCAGGAGTCAGCGACAGCGCAGCGGCTGGGGCTGGTGTAGAAGATCTGGCTGACGGTGCAGGTGCCGCGGCCCAGGAAGCGGGCGTCCTCGAAGTGCTCGGGGTTGTACTTGGGGTCGAGCATCTTGACGAGACCCTTGATGTCGGTCGACTCGTCGCAGCCGTTGTTGTTGAGAGCGCGAACGTCGGCGATGATGTCGGCCATCTTGTAGATGGCGTTGTCGCCGCGGTCGGGAGCGGAGCCGTGGCAGGAGGTGCCGTGAACGTCGACGCGGATCTCCATGCGGCCGCGGTGACCGCGATAGATGCCGCCGTCGGTGGGCTCGGTGGAAATGACGAACTCGGGCTTAATGCCGTCCTTGTTGTAGATGTACTGCCAGCACATGCCGTCGCAGTCCTCTTCCTGGACGGTGCCGACGACCATGATCTTGTAGCCTTCGGGGATGAGGCCCATGTCCTTCATCATCTTGGCAGCGTAGGTAGCAGAAGCCATGCCACCCTCCTGGTCGGAGCCGCCGCGGCCGTAGATGATCTCGTCGGTCTCGTAGCCCTCATAGGGATCGGCGTCCCAGTTCTCGATGTTGCCGATGCCGACGGTGTCGATGTGAGAGTCGATGGCGATGATCTTGTCGCCCTCGCCCATAAAGCCCATAACGTTGCCCAGGCCGTCGACCTTGACCTCGTCATAGCCGAGGTTCTCCATCTCAGCCTTGATGCAGGCGACAACCTCACCCTCCTCGCAAGACTCAGAGGGATGGGAGATCATAGCGCGAAGAAAACGCGTCATGTCAGCACGATGAGACTCAGCAGCGTTTTTAATTGCCTCGAAATCGAGTTCTTTAGCCATAACAGTCAACCTTTCTACAAGGGTTTACCTACAGGTAGATATTTCAGATAGATCACTTGTGCCAAGCAGCGTGAGGTCGAGCACCCGGCAAGCAAGTAAACGTAGGGCGGCGGAGCATATGTTTGCTCCGTCGCGAGTTCCGCACGAGCCGGAGAGCACTTAATGTGCTCTCCGTGCGAGCAGGACTGTTCGAGCAGGGAGCAAACATATGCTCCGCCACCCGGACAGGTCAGGCCTGCTAGCAGGTGGGGTACTCGCCCTCCCAGACGATGCGACGGTACTGATCCGGATCGGTGTCGCCCTCGGTGGAGAAGCAGAGCACGGAGCTCGTCTTATCCAGGCCGATGAGCTCCTTGAGCTCGGCGTACTCGGGATCGAGCATGAGGGTCTCGACCAGGCCGGTGGTCACCGCGCCGGACTCGCCGGAGATGACGCGCGGGTCGCCCTTCTCGGGAGCGCCCAGGGTGCGCATGCCGCGAGCGGTGACCCAGTCGGGGCAGGACACGAAGGCGGTAGCGTGGTTGCGCAGGATATCCCAGCCCAGGATGTTGGGCTCGCCACAGCACAGGCCGGCCATGATGGAGGGCATGTCGCCGTCCACGATGCGCGGGTCGCCGTCGCCGGCGGCAGCGCCCTTGTACAGGCAGGCGGCCGGAGCGCACTCGACCACGACAAAGGTGGGCGGGTTATCGGGATACAGGTTGGTGAAGTAGCCCACCACGGCGCCGGCCAGCGAGCCTACACCGGCCTGGACAAAGACGTGCGTCGGGCGGTTGATGGCCATCTCGCGCAGCTGCTCGGCAGCCTCGGAAGCCATGGTGCCGTAGCCCTCCATGATCCAGGACGGAATCTTCTCGTAGCCCTCCCAGGCGGTGTCCTGAACGATGACGCCGCGCTCGCAGGCGTCGGCCTCGGCGGCGGCCATGCGCACGCACTCGTCGTAGTTGACCTCTTCGATGGTCACCGTGGCGCCCTCGGCGGCGATGTTATCAAAGCGGGGCTTGGTGGAACCCTTGGGCATGTGCACGACGGCCTTCTGGCCCAGCTTGTTGGCAGCCCATGCCACGCCGCGGCCATGGTTGCCGTCGGTGGCGGTAAAGAAAGTGGCCTGGCCAAAGTCCTTGGCAAGCTGATCGGAGGTCAGGTAATCGAAGGTGCACTCGGCAACGTCCTTGCCAGTCTCGTCAGCAATGTAGTTGGCCATGGCAAACGAGCCGCCCAGGACCTTAAAGGCGTTGAGGCCAAAGCGATAGCTCTCGTCCTTAACGCACAGGTTGGAAAGGCCCAGGCGTGCAGCCTGGCCATCCAGGCGGGCAAGCGGAGTGACGGTATATTGAGGGAACGACTGGTGGAAGGCACGGGCCTTCTTCACGTGGTCGAGGCTCATGATTCCCAAGTGCTTGTCATCGCTCTTGGGCATCGTGTTGCCCGCCCACTGGATCTTATCGGCCATACGGTGAACTCCTTAAGTCCTCTCTTGCCGGCCCCCGCATACGCGTTTCAGCCCATTCCCATTCATGCGACTGAACTTTTATGTGGATGCCAAACAAAAAGTTTGTTAGCACTGTTCTATCACACTTTTTGATTGGCAAACCTAACAAATTGTTTGTTGCCGTAATCGGTACCTTTTCGCCGCCGAACGGTCACATAACGCAGCAGCGCTTTCGTTATTTGCGAACAAGTGGGGTTTATGGCAAAGTGAGCCCAAACTAATTTTTAGGAAGGCACCCATGACCCCCGCACAGATAGAGTTTTACAAGCGCCTTGCACACGGCCTGGCGCTCCAGTTTGGCCCCAACTGCGAAGTCGTCGTCCACGACTTGGAGACCGATGACGTGGACCACTCCATCGTAGTGATCGAAAACGGCCACGTCAGCGGGCGCAAACTGGGTGACGGCCCCAGCCATATTGTGCTTGAGTCCATGCACGAGGGCACCACCGACGTGCACGACCGCGAGCCATACCTCACCAAAACCACCGATGGCAAGCTGCTCAAGTCTTCGACCATCTTTATCCGCAACGACGAGGGCAAGCCCGTCGGCATTTTGGGCATTAACTTTGACATTACGCTCATGAAGGCTTTTGAGCGTTCGCTCGACGCGCTCACCGGCACAGGCGACAAGGGATACACCGAGCCCGAGCCCATCACCAAAAACATCGGCGACCTGCTCGAGGATCTGCTGCGCGAGTGCGAGCAGTACGTGGGCAAGCCCGCCGCCCTCATGACCAAGGACGAGCGCATTCGCGCTATCGGATACCTCGACCGCCGCGGCGCCTTCCTTATCTCCAAATCGAGCGAGCGCGCCTGCGAGTTCTTTGGCATCTCCAAGTACAGCTTCTATAGCTACCTCAACGAGGCAAAGGCTGCCGCCGGCGACAAATAGTCAGCGCACCTGCACCCCTCCCCTTTTGGGCGCGAGTTCTGGAATGCACGAATCCGAGAGTCGGCCGCAAGGCAAGTTCCATATAATCGATGAATGTGAGCATTTCGAAAGGATGGAACAAGATGGGGTCGAGCAACGCATCACGCAACTGCCGCGGAGGCACCGTTTCTGGCGCCAGGCATGCGAAACGCGCGTTTGACGAGGGCGAAGACGATCTGTTTGCGCTGAGCCTCGACGACGTGATGAGCGACCGCCCCTGGACCGCCGAGGAACTCATGGGCGGCGGGGCTCGCCCGACAAGTGCAAAGCCCGCACCTTCCGCCACGCCCGCGCCGGCATCCGTGCCCGCGGACGACTTTGCCACCCGTCCCATCGTGCAGACAAAGCGTAAAGCCGCCCCTGCGCCCCGTCCTGCTAGCGATCCGTCCGAGACGGCGGCGTTTCTCGCTGCAGCGGCACAGCGCCCCACGGCAGACAGCACGATTCGCTACGCTGCCCCGCAGCAGTCGGCATACACGGCTCCCGAGCCCGAGCTCGAGCCGCCTGTCATGGATCTGGATGATCTTTCCAACCGCCAGTTTGCCTTTGATTCCTGGGCGGCGGCAGATCTGGACGAGACCTCGGGCGGCATGCCGGCGCTCGACATTCCGGTAAACCCCCTGTTTGCGGCTGCCGAGGAACGCAACTCCGCATACGACAACACCGCAGCATACGACAACCGCCCGAGCGAACAACCTCGCGCCGGCCGCATCGAAACCGAGGATTACGGCCAAACGTCGAGGGGCTATTCTCGCGACCCGTTTGCCGCCACGCCCGCTCCCGATTACAACCAAGCGAGCGTAAAGGCAGCCTCGGCATCGTCGTATACCCACGGCACCGACGATAAGCGCGCTGCCGATTACCACACCGAAGAAGAACCACCGCGTTTTTCGGAGTTTTCGCAGGCGGCAAAGGTTGTCTTTATCGCCATCATCATCGCTCTGCTCGGCGTGATCGCGTTTGAGGGATTCCAGCTATTCCGCGGCCCCACCGCGTCCGAATCGGCGACGCAGCAAAAAGAGGACGACAACCAGTACCTGGACATCAACACCCTCAAGGGCGACCCCAACGACGGAGACGAGTAGCGGGGGTTAAGGGAGGGCCGGAAGAGTCGGCGGCACGTTACGGCTCCAAAAGCCCTGCCATAAAGATGGGCAGATACAGCACGTCACCATCGCGGTGAAGATTACATTCCGCAAGTACCAGGGCGCGATCGATTCCGTAGCCCTTCGTTGCCAGTGCGTTATCGAGCGCCGCGTGGGACTTAAAGCTCTTGCCCGATTTGACCTCGATGGCGAGCACTTCCCCATCGAGCGTCTCTTCCACAAAATCGAGCTCACCGACCTTTTTGGACGTAAAGTAGCGCAATCTAAATCCATGAGCTTTGAGCTCTTGGGCAACGAAGCCCTCAAACGCCGCCCCCATGTTCATGCCAAAGGCGTCTTCCGCCTCTCCATCAAAAACGCCCTGGGCGACCCTTTTGGAATACGACGACATGAGCATTCCGGTGTCCAAGTAAAACAGCTTAAACAGATTTCGTTGCTCCCCCAATAAAAGGGGTGCCACGGGCGCCGTTACGTTATACACGGGAAGCGCGACACCCGCCTCCGACAACCAGAGAAAATGATCAGTCACCTGCGAAAAACGTTTGACACCGTTAATCGACGACAGCTTGAATCGCTTGTTTTTGGAGCCAGCCTCGCTGGGAATCAAATCATAGATATCGCGAATAACCAAGCGTAGCTCGGGCGGAGCGTACTTTGCAATGTCATCGCGATACAGGGCGTGAAGATCGCGGTGGATGTTTCGAACCTCGTCGACATTGCGCGTCGCCAAGAAGGAATTGACCGCGTCGGGCATGCCTCCCACCACCACATACTGATGGAACAGATCGAGCAAGCGGTCATACAGGTAGCCGGGAAGCTCCCCCTCATCCTTTAGACAGCCTCTGAGCATGTCAAACACGCTGGCACCAACGCCATTTGCCCAGCAAAACTCCTCAAAGTCGAGCGGGTACATCTGGACCTGCTCGACATACCCCACCGGCAGGGAATCGATACCCTCGAGCTCAACACCAAGGAGCGATCCGGTAAGGATGTATCGAAAGTCGCCGCGCTGGACCAGATATTTGATAAACGTCACCACGTTGGGGCATCGCTGCACCTCGTCGATAACCACAACGGTCTTGTTCGCAACCATCGGCTGCGTTGCAGCAATAGACATACGCATAAGCAGGTCATCCGCACTTTTCGCCGCCAAAAACGAATCGCGCACGGACGCGTCGGCGATAAGGTCGAACGTCACGACATTTTCGAACGATTCATTTGCAAAGACGTTGACCAAATATGACTTTCCTACCTGTCGGGCGCCCTTGACCAAAAGAGCCTTGTTAGGCGACGAGGCAAGCCAAGATTCAAACTGTGCTTTCGCTTTTCTCTGTAGCATAAGCGCACCCCTTATTACGTGCTGTTTTAGCACTAGGATACACTTTTCCGTAGTAATTAGGTGCTCATTTCGACACTTTTTCGAAGTTCCAAAGTGTGTATTACGACACTTTTCCGTACTTTTACATGGGAGATTTCGACACTTTTTCGGATTTGAGCCTAGCAGCAGCCGGCGAAATCAAGCGCCGCTTGCGCGTCATTTCGCAGGCGGCGCTTGATTTCCGTCCACGCGCGCTGATAGACTCCATCGTGCCCGCAAGGAGCGGGCGCGTTTTATCCAGAGTCGGGGTAGAGAGTTGGCTCCACGATCCCGACGCCAACCGGCCAAGAGACACGGTGGCCCTGCCAACATCGATGAAAGGAGTCCGTATGGACAATTTCTCCGTGCGCAGCGAGCGCAACTTCCACAACCTGGCAGCCAAGCCAAAACGAATGCATCTTCTGGACGGGCCGAGCGGCTATGCCTCGGCCATGGTCAAGAGCAGCCTCTCCCACCAGATGCGCTTTACGGTACAGAAGCTCGAGGAAGAGCTCTGTGCTGCTGGCAACCCGCACGTGTTGCAGATCAAGCTGCTCGGAGATGACTCGCGCGAGCCGTCCAGCTGGATGCTCTTCGCCGACGGCGTTTGCGTTGCGGACGGATCGGGCACCTTTGCCCGCGAGTGCTTCTACGAGGGAGCCGAGGTGTTTCTGGATCTGTGCCGCGACGCCGTCGAGGCTGCCGAGCTGCGCCAGTGGAGTCAGAGGGAGTACGAGCTGCTGAGCGTGGCACGTGGAATCGTGAGTGCGTAGACGAACGCACCCGCCACGCGAGACCGCAACAGCGTTGTTGGCAGGATTGTCCCTGCCTGGCTCTTTGATTCCACGCCTGACCATATTGCCGTTCACCCGTTCGCCTCAACAGTCGCCAACAATGCAACGCTATAATGCTGCAAACGCATTTGTATTGCATTTCGAGCGATGGGAGCGCAGATGCCTGACAGCTACAAGGAGCTCATCAAGGACAACCCCGACGAGACCGAGATCAGGAGCTTCCTGGTGGACGGCGACCAGGTCTCCGTGACCCTGCGCATCCCCGACACCCTGCGTGACGCAGCGAAGGAGGAGGCGGCCCTGCGGGGCATGAGCTTCTCCGCCTTCGTGCGCACCTGTATGATCGAAGAGCTCGCGAAGAAGGGGGCATAGAGGCGTGAAGTCGCTAAACAACGTCGGCGCCGAGCGCCTGGGAGACGCCCTCGGCGAATCCATCGACGACGGCGCGAAGCTATCGATAATCAGCTCTTATTTCACCGTGTTCGCCTACGGGGAGCTCAAAGAGGAGCTCTCCAAGGTCGACGAGGTGCGTTTCCTGTTCAGCGAGCCCACCTTCATCAAGCGAATGGCCGACTCGAAGGAGCCGCGCGAGTTCGAGGTAGCCCGCCGCGCACGCGAGGTCGGCGTCGGCGGCTCGGGGCTCGAGCTCACGCTGCGCAACAACCTCAACCAGCGCGCGCTCGCCCGAGAATGCGCCGAGTGGATCCGCGAGAAGGGCGTCTTCAAGTCCGCCAAGATGTCCGGCGCCATCCAGCCGGGCGGCACGTACGTTGTGGAGAACCCTTCCGGCGACGACCACGCCTTCATGGGCGCCGCCGCGAACTTCACCCAGGAGGGCCTCGGCTACGAGCGCCGCCCGGGAACCGTGACCTGCGTGAGCCATTTCGAAAACGCTACAGAGGCTATTGGCCTCAAGATGATGTTCGAGTCGGTCTGGGACAACCCCGCCATGGTCGAGGAGGTCACCGCGCAGGTGGCCGCCCAGGTCGAGACGCTCTACCGCGAGAACCCGCCCGAGTTCATCTACTTCCTGACCCTGTACCACCTGTTCCGCGACTTCATGGAGGACGACGAGGATAACGGCATCCGCCCCGGCATCAAGTTCGAGGAGTCCGTGGTCTGGAACAAGCTCTACGACTTCCAGAAGGACGCCGTCGTGGGCGCCATCCGCAAGCTGGAGAAGTACAAGGGCTGCATCATCGCCGACTCGGTGGGCCTTGGCAAGACCTATGAGGCGCTCGCCGTCATGAAGTACTACCAGGAGCGCAACGACCGCATCCTCGTGCTGTGCCCGAAGCGCCTGCGTGACAACTGGACCCTGTGGACCCAGGACAACGACGACCGCAATCCGCTGGCGGACGACCGCTTCAGCTACACGGTGCTCAACCACACCGACCTGTCGCGCTACCACGGCATGAGCGGCGAGGTGGACCTCGAGCACCTGCGGTGGGGCCACTTCGACCTCCTCGTCATCGACGAGAGCCACAACTTCAGGAACAAGAGCACCGACGCGGACAAAACCGACCGCTACACGCGCCTCATCGAGGACGTCATCAAGTCGGGCCAGCGCACGAAGGTGCTCATGCTCTCTGCGACCCCGGTGAACAACCGCCTGCTCGACCTGCGAAACCAGATCGAGCTCATCACCGAGGGTGACGACGCGTACCTCGCCGATACCGACGGCATCCCGTCGATCACCCACGTGACGCGCGTCGCCCAGCAGAGGTTCAACGAGTGGAGCAAGCTCTCCGACTCCGAGCGCACGACCGAGAGCTTCGTTAACGCGGTGAACGCCGACTACTTCAAGCTGCTCGACGTGCTGACCATCGCGCGCAGCCGCAAGCACATCACGAAGTACTACGGCGCCGCAAGCGGAACATTCCCGGCGCGTCGGCCGCCCCTGTCTTTCCAGACGCCCATCGACCTGGAGGGCGAGCTGCCGCCGATCGCCAAGCTCAACGACATGATCGCCCAGCTCACGTTCGCCCAGTACCAGGTGCTCTCCTACGTGTGCGCCGACCAGCGCCGCAAGTACGAGAACCGCTACGGGGACACGTGGGGCAAGGACTTCGAGAGCCAGGTCCACCGCACGACGGCGGTGGCCAACCTCATGCGCATCAACGTCCTCAAGCGCATGGAGTCCTCCGTTAACAGCTTCCGCATCACGCTGCGCCGCATCCTCGACGGCTGCGTCGACCTGCTCGCGAGGCTCGACGCCGACGCGTCGGGGGTCGCCTACGGCACCGAGGGCCTCGAGGACGGGTTCGACGACGACGATGCCGAGGAGTTCGAGGCCGGCGGCAAGGTGCGCGTCGACCTGCGAGACGTCGACGCCCTGCGTCTGGGCCAGGACCTCGACTTCGACATCCAGATGCTCCGAGCCCTGCTGGCCTACGCCGACGCGGTGACGCCCGAGCGCGACGCCAAGCTCGTGAAGCTGCGCGACTTCATCGCGGAGAAGATCAGAGAGCCGTACAACCCCGGCAACCGCAAGGTGCTGGTGTTCAGCGCGTTCGCCGACACGACGGCGTACCTCTTCGAGCAGCTGGCTCCCTGGTTGAAGCGCGAGCTCGGCATCGAGTGCGCCGAGGTTGCGGGCAGCTCCAACCGAACCTACTCGCTGAAGCTCCCCAGGACCACCTTCGAAAACATCCTCGCGAGGTTCTCTCCCGTCTCCAAGGAGCTGCCAGAGAGTCAGAGGGCGCTCGGCGAGATCGACGTTGTCTTTGCCACCGACTGCATCTCCGAGGGCCAGAACCTGCAGGACTGCGACTGCCTGGTGAACTACGACATCCACTGGAACCCCGTGCGCATCATCCAGCGCTTCGGTCGCATCGACCGCCTGGGATCGAAGAACGCGCAGATCCAGCTGGTCAACTTCTGGCCTGACATCGCGCTCGACGAGTACATCCAGCTCGAGGGCCGAGTGAAGGGGCGCATGGCGCTGCTCGACGCGTCGGCCACCGGCGAGGAGAACGTGCTGGAGGCGAAGGGCAACGGCGAGATGAACGACCTCAAGTACCGCCGCCAGCAGCTCCAGCAGCTCAAAAGCGAGGTGCTCGACCTCGAGGACATCTCGGGCGGCATCTCCATCACGGACTTCGCCTTCGACGACTTCCGCGTGGAGCTCCAGCGCTACGCCAAGGAGCATCCCGGCGCGCTGGAGAACTCGCCTGCGGGCCTCCATGCCGTGGCCCCAATCCCCGACGAGCTTCGCGGCGACGTGAAGCCTGGCGTGGTCTTCTGCCTCAAGCAGAACGACGAGGGCAACGACCCCAGGGACACGAACCCCGTCTTCCCGTACTACGTGGTGTACGTGTCGGCCGACGGCGAGGTCATGACGAAGCACACCCAGCCCAAGCCGGCGCTCGACATCATGCGCGCCGTCTGCTCGGGACACCCCGAGCCCATCGCCGAGCTGTGCCGCGAGTTCAACCGCGAGACCCGCGACGGGACCAGGATGGACGCCTACGCCGACCTGCTCGACGATGTCGTCGCGGCGATCACCGGCACGCAACAGGACAAGGGGATCGAGAGCCTGTTCAGCCTGGGCGAGGTCGGCAGCGGCACCGTCATGGGCTTCAACGACTACTCGCTGGTGTGTTTCGCGGTGCTGCGATGAGCGGCGTCGACTGGAACGGGGTCCTGCGCCTGCCCGATGCGGCGCTCGCGGGTGACCGTCGCATCCCCAAGACGGTTCTCGCCAAGCAGGCAATGCTCACCAAGACCGAGCAGAAGAGGCTCGACAAGGTCGCGCGCCTCGAGCACTTCGCCACGGTCCAGAAGTCCACGACGCGCATCCCACCGTACGAGGACGACGGGCGCAACGTGCAGAGCATCGTCTTCCTGCGCTGTGAGATGGCCGCTGGAAGCATGGCGGTAGCGGAGGCAGCGGAGCTCGTGCACAAGTGCTTCCCGAACCCGACGGTGCTCCTGATCGAGGCGGGCGGCCGCGCGTGCATATCGGTCGCCCTCACGCGGAAAAGCCAGGCCGAGCAGGGCGCGACGGTCGTCGACCGAATCGAGTCGACGGGCGCGTTCGATCCTGGCCGTCCGGAATACGCGGACTTCCTGGGCACTCTGGCATTTGGTCGGCTCTCGCAGGGCGACCTCTGGGAGTACCTGCTTGACTTGTCGCGTGCCGCTGCGCTGTCCCGCGCGATTGGCGGTCTGAGGTTCTACCCCAGTTGCCCCGCTCAAAATCAGGAGAGGCTGCTTGTCCTAACATCGCGCTACGATCAGCTGGAAGCCTCTATCAAGCGGCTTAAAGAGCAGCGACGGTCGAAGGACGTGTCGCTCAACGAGTCCGCGAAGCTGAGGATGGAAATGAAGGAAGAAGAGCGGCGCCTGAAGGCGATCGCCGATGAGATAAAGGAGATTTGCAATGGCCGTTCTAGATGAATATATTTTGCGAGCGGCGCGCCTTTTGAATGGCGAAGCGGATGAGGACGTTGATGCACTCTGCCGTGAAATCATGCAGGTCTTCGACCTCGACTACACTAACCCCAAAGCTTTCGCATGTATCAGCTCCTCGAGCTCATTTTGTTACTCGAAAAGCGACCTAGGGATGATTCTCCAGAAGTTGCGCCTAAAGCGGGGAGACTCAGACGACAAAGCGTTCGGTGCCGCATTCTGCGCAACTATAACGCAGCATATCAGGAGACTGGAGCGAGCTCTAGAAGAGGGCGTGAAAGACGACGAGCTCAAAGCTGTATACGACTCAATCGACCACGTCTATGCGAACGAGCAGGGCTATGAATCGTATGCCGACGGCTTAGTAGCCTATGGCGCCATCGGCACTGACCTCAGCGAAGAGCAGACTCGCTTGCGCATCGATAAACTGAAGCATTTCCGTGACGAGAAAATGATGAGCGTGAGGATAGCCGAGGCTAAAGGAGCAACCTACAACCTCAGCGCGAACAGCACCGCCGCCGCGAGCAGCACTGTTGAAATCTCCTTGGAAATCATCAACGAACGCATTGACGAGATCGCTGATGATGATTTGGCGGATGGGGATAAAACGCAGCTCAAGGGCTTGCTTGCGGACCTCTCAACAAAGAATGACCATAAGAGAAAAGAAAAGCTTCAGAAGCTGATTCATTGGCTTGGGGATAAGGGACCTGACATCTTCATTGCGGTTTTGCCGTACATCGCGAAGGTTTTCGGAGCCTAGATTTTAAGGATGACAACTATGAGTGAAATAAAAAAGATGACTTTAGCATCAGAAGATCTGGTGGAAGACCGTCTGGCGCAGCTAAAAGAGCTGATGCCCGAGGTATTCACCGAAAGCGGAATCGACTTCGACAAACTTAGGCTCGAACTTGGCGACGATGTTGACGAAGGCCAGGAGCGCTATGCGTTCACGTGGCCCGGCAAGGCCGACGCCATCCGCCAGTCGCAGACCGTGAGCACCGCCACGCTGCGCCCGTGTGTGGAGAAAAGCCGAGGCCGCGACGGCGAGGACGGTTCCTTCGACTCGGACAACATCTACATCGAGGGCGACAACCTCGAGGTGCTTAAGCTCTTGCAGCGCGGCTACCACGGCAAGGTCAAGATGATTTATATCGATCCCCCATACAACACGGGCCACGACTTTGTCTACAAGGACAAGTTCGGTGACACCATCGAAAACTACAAAGAGCAGGCAGGGCTCGCCAATCAATCTAACGCCGATACGAGCGGTCGCTATCATAGCGACTGGTGTAGCATGATGTATCCGAGAATAAAACTGGCAAGAGAGCTTTTATTGCGAGAAGGTGTTTTAGCTCTTAGCATCGGAGAGGCTGAAATCGACAATATCGCAAAAGTATGCGATGAAATATTTGGGCAGCAAAACCGAGTTGCTATTTTTTCCCGAGCGATGAAGTCCGGCGGTGCAAAAGGTAGTTTTTATACACCGTCTGTTGACTACATTCTGATATATGCAAAAGACATTAGTCTTACAGAGCACTTTAGAGCTCCTTTTACTGACGAGCAGATAAAAACTTTTTATAAAAACGTTGAAATGGAAGGGCCTCTAAAAGGGGAGCTCTATGGCGAAGAGCGTCTATTCAAAGCAAGTTTGGACCCTCGTCCTAACCAGCGGTATTACATCCAATGTCCTGATGGATCTTTGGCTATCCCCCCTGGGCCAACTATGCCTGAAAATGAAACCGAGGGCGAAACGGTTCTGCCGACTTCTGAGGACAAGGTATGGAAGTGGATTTACCCTAGGTATAAATCAGAGCTTGAGGCTGGGCGAATCGTTTTCAAGAAGACATCATCTTCGGGTCTAGTTGATCAGCATGGCAATCAGAGTAAATGGAATATTTACAACAAGCTTTATCTTAAAGAGCAACAAGAAAAAGGCGGAGTCGTTCCGTCGAACCTAATAACGCAATTTGAAAATCGCCAATCATCCAAAGAACTAAAGGAGCTTGAGATTCCCTTTGATTACGCTAAGCCTACTGGATTAATTAGATATTTAGAACAAATAGTTGGCCTAAGGAGCGGAGATGTTATTCTCGATTTCTTTTCGGGCTCGGCTTCAACCGCACACGCGGTGTTTGCGGAAAACGCCGGTGACGGCGGGAAACGACTTTTTATAATGGTTCAGCTCCCCGAGTGCTGCATGCCAGATTCCGAAGCGGGTAAGCAAGGCTATAAAAACCTATGTGAGGTCGGGGAAGAACGCATCCGTCGCGCTGGAAATAAAATCAAAGATGAGCTTGAAGAAGCCAATCGTCAACTCAAGCTCGACGAAAATCCCAAACAACTTCCCGACATCGGATTCCGCGTGTTCGCGCTCGATGACTCCGGCATCGAGCGCCCGGAGCCGGGGCAGCTCGTGCTCGACGTCGTAAAACCCAATCGCTCCGAGCTCGATATAGTCTTCGAGATGATGCTCAAATGGGGCCTCGAGCTCACGCTGCCCGTCGAGAAGTCCGAAGCCGCCGGCTATCCCGTCTGGTCCGTCGCCTGCGACGAACTCGTCTGCTGCATGTCCCGAGGCCTCACCATCGAGGCGCTCGAGGCCATCGCCGACATGGAGCCCAGGCGCGTGCTCATCCTCGATTCCGTTCTCGACGACGCGCTCAAGCTCAACGCCGTGCAGATCTTCAAGCACGCCGGCGAGCGCATGGGCTGTGAGATCGAACTGAGGACGGTCTAGCATGGCGGCGCTCGAGTTCAAGTTCTCATCCGACCAGCAGCACCAGCTGGAGGCCATCGAGGCCACCTGCGACCTGTTCCGCGGGCAGCAGTTCGCCAGCAGCGTATTCTCCGCCGATTCCGGCCGAGGTGGCCAGGCGGCGATCGGCGGGCTCATGGTCGGCCACGGCAACGAGCTCCGCGTTGCACCGGGTCAGCTCCTCGACAACCTGCACGCCGTGCAGGAGGATGGCTGCCTGCCGGCGACCGACGTCCTCACCGAAGGGCGCCTGCGCGACTTCACCGTGGAGATGGAGACGGGCACCGGCAAGACCTACGTGTACATCCGGACCATCTACGAGCTCAACCGCCGCTACGGCATCACCAAGTTCGTCATCGTCGTGCCGAGCGTCGCCATCCGCGAGGGCGTCCTCAAGAGCTTCCAGACCACGCGCAAGCACTTCGAGACGCTCTACGACCGCACGCCGCTCGACTACTTTGTGTACGACTCGAAGGACATGGGGCCGGTGGGCAACTTCGCCACGTCGAGCTCCATCCAGGTCATGGTCATCAACATCGACGCGTTCAACAAGGGCCTGGAGAAGGACGGCACTGCGAAGGAGGGCAACCTCTTCCACCGACCCAGCGAGAAGCTCGTCGGCGGCTTCAGCCCGCGCGAGCTCGTGAGCGCCTGCAAGCCCGTCGTCATCATCGACGAGCCGCAGAGCGTCGACAACACCAAGCAGGCCAAGGCCGCCATCAAGAGTCTGAGCCCTCTGTTCGTGCTGCGCTACTCGGCAACGCACAAGCAGGCCTACAACATGATCTACCGCCTCACGCCGGTGGACGCCTTCGAGCGCCACCTGGTGAAGGGCATCTGCGTCGACTCGATAAAGGCCGAGGCGAACCTCAACGGCGCGTACGTGAGGCTCGAGTCCGTCAAGTCCGACCCGTTCTCCGCCAAAGTGTCCATCGACGTGCGCCAGGCGGACGGCACGCAGAAGCGCAAGGCCGTCACGGTGAAGACCGGCAACGACCTCTACCAGAAGAGCGGCGAGAACAGCGACTACGAGAACGGCTGGGTCGTCAACAACATCGGCGCCGCGGAGGGCGACGAGTTCATAGAGTTCCAGAACGGCGAGGTACTCGAGCTGGGCGAGGCCCTGGGCGACGTAAACGAGGAGGTCGTCAAGCGCGCGCAGATCCGCCGCACCATCGAGGACCACCTGGCGCGCCAGTTCGAGCTGTGGCCGCGCGGCGTGAAGGTGCTCTCGCTCTTCTTCATCGACCGCGTCGACCGCTACCGCGTCTACGAGCCCGAGGTCCACGGAGGCCCGTACGCCCAGATGTTCGAGGAGGAGTATGCAGGCACCCTGAACTCAAAGGCGCCCAGGCGCGTCGCCAAGGCGGTGGGCATCGGCCGCGGCACGTGGCTCGAATGCTACGAGGCCGTCGGTGCCCCGCTGGTGCGCGACCCCCACGCCGTGCACCAGGGCTACTTCGCCCGCGACAAGAAGGGCAAGTTCAAGGACTCCAAGGGAGCCGCCGGCACCGCCGACGACGCCGGGGCCTTCGAGCTCATCATGCAGAAGAAGGAGACGCTCATCTCCTTCCCGGACGGCAAGGACGCGGACAAGGACGTCTCGTTCGTCTTCAGCCACTCCGCGCTCAAGGAGGGTTGGGACAACCCCAACGTGTTCCAGATCTGCACGCTCGTCGAGACCAAGGACAACCTCACCAAGCGCCAGAAGATCGGCCGCGGCCTGCGCCTGTGCGTGAACCAGGACGGCGAGCGCCTGTACGACCCCGAGGCGAACGTGCTCACCGTCATTGCAAACGAGAGCTACGACGAGTTCGCCAACGGCCTGCAGAAGGAGCTCGAGGCCGATGACTTCAGGTTCGGCGTCATCACGCCGGAGAGCTTCACGAAGGTCACGGTCAAGAGCCCCGAGGGCGTCGAGGAGCGCCTGGGCTACGAGAAGTCGAAGCGGGTCTTCGACCACCTCGTCGCGACCGGCATGGTCGACGACAAGGGCGCGGTGACGCCCGAGCTGAAGGCCGCGGCCGAGGAGGGCAAGGTCGAGCTTCCCGCCGAGCTCGAGCCGGCGAAGGAGCAGGTCGAGGCGATCATCATCCACAAGTCCCAGAGGGTCCAGATCCGCGACAAGGCCAAGGAGGTCTCGGTAGAGCTGCAGAAGGACGTCACGCTCGACCCTGAGTTCCAGGCCCTGTGGGACCGCATCCGCCAGCGCACGCGCTTCCAGGTGGAGGTCGACTCCGACAAGCTCATCGAGCATGCCATCGAAGCTATCGACGGCATGCTTGCCGTGCGCCCGCCCCAGGTGACGAGCGAGCGCGCATCGCTGGACATCGACGACGCGGGCGTGAGCACCGAGGGCACGGACACCTCCGTGGTGTCCGTCTCGGGAAAGGTGAAATACGACCTTCCCGACCCAATCGCAGAGCTTCAGGACGCCGTCGGGCTCACCCGCGGCACCATCAAGGCGATTCTCGAGGGCTGCAGCCGCTTCGACGAGTTCAAGATCGACCCCGCGACCTTCCTCGCGCAGGTCGGCGACAAGATCAACCGCGTGAAGAACGACCTCATCGCCCAGGGCATCAAGTACGTGCGCCTTCCCGAGGACGAGTGGTACACCATGCGCGACCTTGAGCTCGACGACTACACGGCCTACCTCGGGCAGAACGCGTGGAAGCCGGATATGACTGGCAAGAGCCTGTACAACTACGTGGTCTACGACTCGGCGGGGGTCGAGCGCTCCTTTGCCGAGGCTCTCGACAAGCAAGAGGAGGTGCTCGTTTTCGCGAAGCTCCCTTCGGCGTTCAAGATCGACACGCCGCTCGGCAGCTACAACCCCGACTGGGCGTATGTCGAGGAGGCCGACGGCGAGCGCCGCGTCTACTTCGTGACCGAGACCAAGGGCGGAAAGAACGGCGAGCCCGCCCTGCGCGACGCGGAGAAGATTAAGATTGGCTGCGCCAAGAAGCACTTCGAGGCGCTGGACCTTGGAAACGACTTCCATTACAACGTGCGCACAACGTACCAGTACGAGGCGGTGAAGGCTTAGAGATGCTTAATCAGCTCATCAACGTTGACCTGCATATACACTCAAAAGCAAGTGCATATAAAGAGCCGAAAGGGTTGGTTAGCGAATGCGATAGCGAGCATAGCAATGTGCTTATATCCGCGCTAAGGGAAAACGGCATTTCGTTGTTCTCCATAACCGACCATAATCGTTTCAACGATCAACTGTATGAGGCTTTGTATTCGAGAATCGAATCGGATCACCTGGGGCTATCCCTGCTTGCTGGCGTTGAGTTCGATGTTAAGTTCGAACAGAATCGCGACGTCGCGCATGTTATAACGATTTTTGATGCAAGGTCGACTGATGACCGGCTTCGCATCAAAAGGGCCATAGAAGAGAACCTGATCAAAGATAAGGGTGGCTATTACGACATCCCGTCTTTCGAGGCGCTTCTTAAAAAGATCAAGCTGAATACGATCCTTATCGCCCATCAGCATTCAGGCTTCAATGGAGACCAGAAAAAGAGGTCGCTCGGCAGAGCGACCGATGGTCTGAACGCCTATAAGTTCGGTTACATTGATGCGCTCGAATACAATAAACCCGTCGTCCAGGGCATCCTTCGGAGCGAGCTTTCCGATCTGGAGCTTCCAGCACGGATGGTGATAGGCAGCGACTGCCATCAATGGTCTTGCTATCCAAAGCATGATGCAGCGGCGGAGGCTAAGGAGGCTTTTTGCACTAGAATGCGTGCACTGCCCACCTTCAATGGCTTGCTGATGGCTCTTACGTCTCCGCATACGCGCTTGCGGGCGGGTGACTACGCCATGCGCCCCGATTACATTTCTGAGATCAAACTTTGCGGGGAAACCATCCCGATGAGCCCGGGAATCAACGTTATTATTGGCGAAAACGGCATAGGAAAATCGTCCTTGCTAACACTTCTGGCCGAGCAATCCCCCAAACAGAAATGGGTGAAAGAGCTCAAGAACAGAACTGAGTTCTCCTGCGACAGGCACCCGGACAAGGCAAACCTTGAATTCGTTTCGCAAGGTCAGCTTCAAGGCGATTACAACAAAAACGGCAAAGTATTCGATGACGGCCTATTTGAGGAAGTCTCTAATAGCTCGTTCGAAGATGCGGTTCGTGATTTTTCCTCTAATCTGAAATCAAGAATTACGGCAAACATCAATGCCGCAACGAAGATGTCAACCGTCGAAGAGTCTGCAATCGTATTGCAGCCAAACCTCGAAGGTGCAACCTACTCATTTGTCGTTTCCTGCCCAGAAGACTTTACCAATGTGGCAAATAAATGGACTACACCCAACCAATCGTTGTCCACCATTAGAAATAAGATCGGCGTCGAAATTGGAAGGGGGCCCGACTACTACACCGATGAAGAGATCAGGCATCTGCAAGAAGCAAAGCGCCAGCTCGAGATCGTGTCCTCGAGAGTCAGGGATTCCTTTGAAGAAGTCAATTCTGAAGCGTTGGTTAAGGGCGTTATATCAAATTCCATCAAGACTTACGATAAACGAACCGAGCAACGCAGCAACGAGGATGATAATGAAAAGGCCGTTTATAAAAAGGCGAAGCGCTCTTTTGTTGACGATGTTGTATGGCTTGCTCAACAAAAGAGTATCGAAAAGAAGCCGCCTGTCTTTCCGGTGCTAGACAGCGGCGCAGGAGTTTCCCTAAAACCGAGTCAAGGGTTTAAGTTCGTCCGACGCGCGAAGTACTCCGACTCTTCGGACCTCCTGGGCGATTTCCTCCAATGCTTCAACAAGGCATACCAAGATTTAGGCAAACTGCTTTCAATCCAGTCCATGGAAGACATAACCAGCGCGATACCGGGTTGTGCGAAGCCTTGGGAAACCTCATTCGACTCTATGGTCAATAAGTTCATAAAAGCCCAGGAATGCGTAACCGACACGATTATGGATGTCGAAAGCGCGAAGATGGGTAATACTCTTGGTGAGATGTCGTTAACGTACTACAGATACGCTACAAGCGCCCAGACGTCGCTATCCGTATTCATGGCTGACCAGCCAGAGGACAATATCTCAAACAATAGGGTCAGCTCCCATCTTACGGATTACTTCAACGACCTCCGCTCGAGATCCCAGATCATCATCGTCACACACAGCCCTCTTCTCGTAGTCAATCAGGACGCTGACAATGTAATCGTTCTGAAGCAAGGGGCGGAAAAAACTCTAGATATTTCCTTTGGTTGCCTTGAGTCAAACGACACAGGGGTGATTCTCGAGGAAGTTGCCAACATCATGGACGGCGGTAAAGAGGCAGTACGAAAAAGGATGAGAGCATATGATGCGATTGATTAAGCTAGAGGGCATTGATGGCGGAATTTCGATGCAGGTCGAGGACAACGATCCTACCGCGTTTTTGTTAGCGGATGACATCAAGGCAACGGAGCTATTTAAGGCGCTCGATTTTCATCGAGGCTGCCAATACGAGGTAGAGCGCGGTGCTTCTGGCGAGTTGGCTCCTGGCGCCTTCGATGGTTTTTGCGGGCTAATTGAAGAAATAGTTCAAGGCATTAATAAGATTAGTGATTCATCCGATGAAACTGTCACCAAGCTTTCGAGTGAAGAGTCTATGCCTGACTAAAAGAACCTGACTCCATCATGTCTGAAGACATGACAGAAAGCTGTATTTTCAAGCGCGTTGATGAAACCGCCTTTGGTTCGAAACACTAAGAATGAAACGTTAAGCTCTCCCCATTCCAAAGATACTTGCGTTGTCGGCATCGGCAGCCGAGTTGGTTGCGTTCAACGTTACCGATGCTAAGGGTCTGGAGTATTAAGAGACTAAGCGGTGTATTGACGAAATTGACCCGCCAACAATAACCGCAAAGAATAGATAGGTCATTAAGGATGGATGCAGGAAAATCTACGATAAGCGGCGTGTTCAACGGATCGCGCCTGCTCGAAATACCCTTCTACCAAAGGGCGTACGTCTGGGGAGAAGAGCAATGGGAGCGCTTCCTTGGCGATATGGAGTTCGTCACGGCCTCTAAGCGGCCTTATTTCCTTGGTTCCATCATCCTGAAGCAGGCCTCCTCCGGCAACACCTGGTCCGAGGTGTCCGAAGTTCGCACCGTCATCGACGGCCAGCAGCGCCTCACGACCATGGTCATCTTCTTCAAGGCACTCTGTGCGAGAATCGACGCCGACAGGCTGTTTGAGCGAGATTTCGTACTAGAAACCGGCGAAGTCGCCTTGAGACATGGCAAGTACGACCGGGAGGATTTCGAGAAGGTCGTCAGCGCCGCAAGTTGCGAGCCCCTCGAGGGCTCCTCGGCCATCATCCTTGCCTACAATTACTTCCTCAAGAACATCAATCCAAAGAAAATCGACAGGAACACGATCAAGTCGAATGTCCAGTTCGTTTGCATCGACCTCACCGAGGGCGAGGACGAGCAGCAGATATTCGACACCATCAACTCACTCGGAGTACGTCTGACGACGGCGGAGCTCCTCAAGAACTACTTCTTCAACCGCGAGAACGAGCAAGCGTTCAAGGAATGCTGGGAAGATGTCTTCGAGCCTACGGCGGAAAAGAGGGAGTATTGGGAGCAGGAGGTCATGACCGGACGCATCAAGCGCACGCTCGTCGACCTGTTCTTCGACGCGTTCCTCCAGATCCTGGTTCAGGACAAGAAGCGCGGCGTCACAACCGAGGACAAGCTCTTCTATTCGCGCACGTCCAACCTCTTCCAGTCCTACAAGGACTTCATCAGCAGGTACTACAACGGAGACAAGGACGAGATCCTCAGCAGCATGAAGGCGTATGCCAAGGTGTTCGAGTCCACGTTCAACCCAAGTTGCTGCGACGCGGACATCCCCTCCGCCCCCGGCGTCGAGCGCCTGAACGTGCTGATATTCGGCCTTAAGAACTCTACGCTCATCCCATATGTGCTCTACGTTCGCAAGAACGCGAAGTCTTCTAGCGAGGAATCCGAGGTCTACGCCCTGCTCGAGAGCTACATCGTCCGCCGAATGCTGGTTCAAGCGACCACGAAGAACTACAACAGGCTGTTCACCTCGCTGATCCTGAACGAGGTGAAGGACGCGAAGGCGCTGAGGAAGGCTCTCGAAGCCAATGACGAGGCGACGACGTACATGCCCGGCGATGCCGAGGTTCGAAGGGCGTTCAAGGAATCGTGCCTGTACAACCTTCAGTCCAAAGGCGTCCTTTATCTGCTGGAAAGCGCCATACGCCCGGGCATGAGCAGCACAGCCCTGCTCGGATTCAACCAGTACACCCTCGAGCACATGATGCCCAAGAAGTGGCGAAACAAATGGGGAACCCTCGACGACGAAGCCGCAACGCGAAGGGACCGGAAGCTCCTCACGCTCGGCAACCTCGCCATCATCACGCATTCGCTCAACGCCTCCATCCGCGATGCCGATTGGATCACCAAGAAGCAGGGAAAGGGATACAAGGACGGCTTGACCCTCTGCGCCGCCGGCCTTGCGACCATGGCCGACGCCTTGGAGAAGAAGTCTTGGAACGAGGGCGACATCGCCGAACGCGCAGAATGGCTTGCGGACAAGGCGTTGGAGGTCTGGCGCTAAGCCCTACATGCGCCCCATCTCGAAGATATCTACACAATCACTTCCTCAGAACCATCGCCCGTCTCGGCATTCTCCTCTACCACCTTGAAAATTGCGACGTTGTCGGGTCCGATGACAATCGTGTCAGCCTCATTGAAGGCGAAGTTTATCGTTTCAAGCTCCTCCTCATTTTGATCGGCAATTTCTCGGACAACGTTTTCGTTTGAGACCACATCCTGCAGCTTTGCGCGCTTCTCAGAGATGTCCGCCTTCGCCTTAGCGCGCATGCGCATCGGGTTGAGGCGGTTCACGTTTTTTCCCGCTTCGCGGAGCAGCCCCAGGACAACATTCTCGACCTCACGGTCGTCTTCCGAGCGCTCAGCGATAGCGAGCGGTTTTCCTCCCACTTTGGAGATTTTCTCCGAAAGAGCGAGCCTCGCTTCCCCTCGAACGGAAGAAAACCCGTCCGCCATCCGTCTTGTTATCTGCCCGTCGGTTTCAATTCTCTGCCTCGTGTAGTCGCCCTCGAAACGCATGCCTATCTGCTGAGCCATAACGAAAAGCTGGAATGCCACGGCGGCTCGCGTTTCCATCGCGGAGAGCTTCTCCGCCTCCTCGGCTATCTTTTCCGCCGAGAGGCGCTTCCTTGCCCGCACCTCGGCTGAAAAGTCCTTCATGCACTCGAGTTCATAGTTCCACGCCTTGTTTGCCTCATGCTGTGCGTCCTCAATAATCTGCAGCGCGACTTGACGCTTCTCGGCGCTGGCGCCGTACTCCTGGCACTTGAGAGTAAGGCGATCAAGGGCGTCATATGCCGCTTTGAGCTCGGCATCGCGCTCGCGCTGCATATCTCGCTGAATCGCCTCGATGCCGGACTGAAGACCGTCAAGTTTCTCGTTTATCTGGTTCATATACGCCATGCCCACCGCCACCGCGGCACCCTGAAGCGCAAGGTTTGCCACCGCAGCGGGTTGAAGACCAGCCTGCTTGATACCAGCCATCTCGTTGAACTTACCGTCACTGCCAAAACTGGAAAGGAGCTTATAACCATCCCATTCGGGTGCCTTGCGTGAGCAGAGGTCCGCCCAGCCCACGCCCTCTGGGAACCTGACCATCGCCATGCCGATCTCGTTAACGCCCTGTGCGACGTTGGCGCCAAACGGTATGAGAGCATCTGCCGCGATAGCTGCCTTGCTTCCTACAGGAAGCCTAACGGTCCTCACTGCAGAATCCTTGAGAGCCGCCAACTCATTTTCGGATATCCTCGAGAGAGCTTGCTCCTGTGCGAGCGCGATGGCGGCAACGTCATTGGCGGATTCATCGGCCTCTTCGGTACCGAAGAGGCGGTCTAGGAAAGACATGAGGCAGCTCCTAATGGGACGGATGTAGTTGCGGTTATTATCCCACCGCCGTCGAGGTCAGAAGGCGGGAGAACGCATCGGCTCTCGTGGCGGCAGAGCGCGCGGCGAAGGTCAAACAAACGAGAGCGGTGTCCATACCTGACACCAGGGTTAAGTCCATCTTGATGACGGAGAGGGGCCAAAGCTAATTAAGCCTACAGGTAGGGCAGCATGAAAATGGCGGGCAAATAAGATAACTGGCCCCGCAAGCCCACTAACAGCGCCTTCGGCGATTGAATCTCGGCACTATTCAGCCCATGAAAATGGCGTACAAAAAGAATTTGGGCCCGATGACTTGAGTCAGAGTTCATTCCGGAGCCCTGCCTACCTCCCCTCCGCCTCCAGCTTCAGCAGCAGGTCGCCCAGCTCGGGGCACTTGCTGGAAAGGCGCGTCTGAGCCCGCTCGCCCATCCCCCACCGTTGGCGGACTTCCTGGGCGCGCGGGCTCACGCGGTAGTCCCCGTCCATCACCTGCTTGAGCAGCCTGGCGGCCACGCGCGCATCGGCTAAGGCGCTGTGGGCGTGACCCGTCGACTCGTCAAACTCGATGCCAAACCACGTTGCCGCGTCACTCAAAGACACGCACCCGTGGCTGCCCACGTCCATGATCGAGGTGTAAAACGCCTGCAGGTCGG
>OLPR01000647.1_pt1 | contig 31099 bp, 28 predicted proteins | sample 1672761 | NCBI WGS metagenome assembly OLPR01 (sample SAMEA3136721, study PRJEB25190) | human gut metagenome | biome: human gut; feature: human-associated habitat; material: faeces | place: Austria | collected 2013 | reverse complement strand
TTCGATTGATTATGGCATTCTGTTTGAATTTTCGTTCCTTTTCGCGCCTTCTCCGCTTCGGAGCTTTTCATGCGCTTCCCAGCGGTCGATCGACAGTTCCCCCATCTCGATCGCGCGTCGGACAGCGCAGCCGGGCTCGCTTTGATGCGTGCATTCGCGGAAACGGCATTCGCGGGAAAGCACGTCGTTTTCCGAAAACATCCGCTTCAGCCCGTCCTCCGACGCCCATATTCCCAGCCCGCGCATTCCCATCGTATCGATCGCAAACGCGCCGTTCGAAAGCGCGAACAGTTCACGTCGTATGGTCGTACGCCTGTCTCGATCGTCGTTTCGCAATCCGTTCGTCGCCTGAACGTCCTAACCGAGCAGTCAGTTGACCAGCGTGGAATTGCCCGTGCCGAATGAGCCAAGAAATGCGGCAATAATTCCGGGGGCAAGTCAATCGCGTATGACTTGAACGCCGAATCCCTTTTTTGCGCTGATAACTGCAACAAAAACGCCCGGGGTGGTCATTCTCAGCTCTTCTTTGTGAACGATCGTTTACATCGTATTATAGCAAACGATCGTTCACTTGTCAATAGGAAACGAGAAATTCTCTTGACGTGCAAAGCGTTCTGCGGTATCATAGTAAAGCGATCTATTTTGATCAAAGAGGTGCTGCCGATATGCAAAAGCGGGCGTTTGTGAACGAAGAAAAGCTTCGCGAAATCGCTCGGGAATTCCCCACGCCGTTTCATTTATACGATGAAGCGGGCATTCGCGAAACGGCGCGTGCGCTGAATCAGGCGTTTGCGTGGAATCGCGGTTATCGCGAATACTATGCGATCAAAGCCTGTCCAAACCCTTATCTCCTCGCCATTCTGCGCGAAGAGGGCTGCGGCGTGGACTGCGCGTCGATGGCTGAGCTGAAACTCGCAAAGGCGGTCGGCTTCCGCGGGGATGAAATCGTATTTTCCTCGAATGAAACGCCGGACGAGGAATTTGATTATGCGCGCAGTCTGAACGCGATTGTGAATCTGGACGACGCAACCCTGATCGATGATCTCGCTTGCCACGGCGGCGTTCCGGAGGAGGTCTGTCTGCGCTACAATCCGGGCGGCACGCTGACTGTGGGCAAAAACTGTCAGGGACAGCCGGGCGAATCGAAATTCGGTATGACGCGCGAACAGATTTTTGAATCCGTTCGACGATTGATGAATCTGGGCGCGAAGCGCTTCGGTCTGCACGCATTTCTGGCGAGCAACACCACGGAAAACGATTATTATCCGACGAATGCGCGCGTGCTGTTTGAACTGGCGCGCGACATTCATGCGGAAACAGGCGCGGATTTTTTCATGATCGACCTCTCCGGCGGCATCGGCATCCCCTATCTGCCCGATCAGGAACCGGCGGACATCGCGCTGATCGGCGATCGCGTGCGCGAAGCGTTTGAGGAAATCATGGTTCCCGCGGGGCTTGAGCATACGAAAATCGCGACGGAGCTCGGGCGCTATATGACTGGACCGCACGGCTGTCTGGTGGCGACCGCGATTCACTTTAAGCATATTTACAAGGAATACGTCGGGCTGGACGCGTGCGCAGCGAACCTTCTGCGACCGGCGATGTACGGCGCGTATCACCATATCACGATTGCCGGAAAGGAGGATGCGCCGTGCGATCATCGCTACGACGTGGTCGGTTCGCTTTGCGAAAACAATGATAAATTCGCCGTGGATCGAATGCTTCCGGAGATTGAAAAGGGTGACCTCGTGATCATTCACGATACCGGCGCGCACGGCTTTTCGATGGGCTACAATTATAACGGTCGTCTCCGTTCGGCGGAGATTCTCCTGAAGCCGGACGGACGCTTCCAGTTGATTCGCCGCGCGGAAACACTCTCCGATTACTTCTCGACCTTCGATTTCAGCCCGTACTGGAATCGATTGAAATAGCTGAAGCGCCGTTCGTATGAACGGCGCTTAATTGTATACTGAAAACCCCACGCTAGGCGTGGGGTTTTCGGTATATAAGAAACCCGCTCTGTGCTTGACAAAGCGGGTTTCTGATCAGCCCTCCGTCGGGCGTTCCTCAGGCGGATCCTCGCGATCGTGAACAGTCTGAAGTGTTTTGAATATCTTTTGCATTTTGTAGTCGGTGTCGGTAATCACATCCGCGCATTCGCGCAGCTCCTTTGCGATCGACGGCGGCACTTCCTCGCTCGCCTTATAGCGAATGCCGTGCTCAAGCGTCGCCCAGAAGTCCATCGCAACGGTGCGAATCTGAATTTCGACGGGAATGAACAGTTTGCCGTCGATCATGTACACCGGTACGTCCACGACGATATGCAAACTGCGATAGCCGTTCTCCTTCGGTTTTTTGATGTAATCCTTTTCGAGGATCAGCACGATGTCGTCCTGTGAAAGCAGGAGGTTGGCGATGCGGTAAATGTCGTCCACATAGCGGCATACGACGCGCACGCCCGCAATATCGTGCAAATTCTTCTTCGCATTGATGATCGATACGGGGATATCCAGGCTGTGGAGCTTTTTGATGATGCTTGGCAGCGTTTTGACGCGGCTCTCGATATGGTGAATCGGGTTATGGCGATGCCGGAACGAGAATTCGCTGTCCAGCGTTTTCAGCCGCGCATCGATTTCCTGAATCGCTGCGGCATACACGCCGCGAATCTGCGCATAATCCTTGCGAAGCTCCTCCATGGAGACTTCGCCGCGTACCTCCTGGGTCTGCTGGCTCATGTGCCCGCAACCTCCTTATCGTCCGCCTTGCGGCTCGTCTTTCATTACGTCCCACGGCGTAAGCAGCGCAAGCAGGCGCTCTGTGGGACTGCCCGTCGGCGTTATGAATATCGCGCGAAGGCGGTCGTTGCGTTCTCGATAGCGCTGAAACGCCGCTCGCGCGTCAGTCACCGTAGTCGTTTCCGGCATAAAGCGATAGTTCGCGCGGCCGCTGTGCGCAATGTCAATTGCATCGCCGAGATCGCCGATGCGCGCATCGCGGTCGAGCGCCGTCAGACCCTTTTCATCCAGAAACATAAACAGCGCACCCACACTGAATACGCCGATGATCTGATCTCCTTCCATCACCGGCGTGTTGGAAAAGCCCTGCTTGCGCATTCGATGCATGATATCCTCGATGCGATCGTTCAGATGCGCGCAGAGAATGCGTTCCGCGGGCGTACCGCAATCCAGCGCAAGGCGCGGTTTTTCCACATATGCGATCACGCTTTCCAGCGCACGCAGCACGCCCTCGGACGGCTCGACCACCGGCTGACCGCTTTCGACGGCGTTGTGCGTAAGCAGGTTGCGGATTTCGCGAATCAGATTCAGTTCATAGCGATAGGGTTCGGAATCGTCGGTGTGGAGATATTCAAACACGACACTGCCCTGTGCAGACTCGCCGTATCGCTTCTCCAACAGTCCTTCCAGCACGCGATACCGGCGCAAAAACCGTTCCGCGCGCGTCGGCTGACGCTTTTCCATTCCCTACCACCTCTGAATTTATCATAGCACACCCCCGCCGTAAAATCAACCCCGCCTTTATTCTATGCGCGTTTGCAGCCGGATTTGACGAATTCGCGCGCGCGATGTATAATAGGTATTGCCCATTGCCATATTGAATACGGAAGTTTCCATCCGAATCGACCTATAGAGGAAGGAATTCATGAATCAAGACTGGGAAAACGAAATACTGAAACTGCTTTCCGAATCGGGTAAGGCGCTCGATTCGTTTGAAATTGCGGAAAAAACGAACCTCGATATGCGCGCGCTTCAGCCCGTTCTGAACGCGCTCGCCGCTTCGGGGCAAGCTGCGCTGACCAAAAAGGGCAAATATGCGCTGCCGGAAACACTCGGTCTCGTCCGCGCAAAGGCGAATGCGCTGCGAAACGGAACGCCGATTGCCGAACCAATGAACGGCGGCGAAACGATGCGCGTGCGCGTCGGCGGCTTCCTGCGCTGTCTTCCGGGCGACACGATTCTGATTCGTCCGGACGGCGAGGAATGCGATTTGATCGCAATCGCGGAGCGCGGCATGAAAACGCTGTCCGCGTTCGTGTCCGTGCGCTATCGGCAAATGCGCGCTGCAAAGAAAGCGCGGCGCGGGCGGCGCGAAATGCCGGCAGTGCGCATTCTGACCGGCGTCGCGTGCGACCGGAGAATCGCCTGCCCGATCGAGATTGCGGATACCGAGCTGCCCGTTGCGAACGACGCGCTGGCTTTGCTCGCAATCGACCGCTATCCCGAGGGCGACCGCCCGATTTTCGCGCACATTGAGCGCATACTGGGCGATGAAAGCGATGTTCGTGCGCGGCTGAACACCATTTCCGAAGCGCACGGCTTCTTTCCGCAATCGCCCGAATGCGATTTTCCGGAGGATCCGACCGATTTTTCCGGACGCGAGGATCTGCGCAAAACGCCGATTTTCACAATTGACGGCGCTTTTTCCAAAGATTTCGACGACGCTATCTCACTTTTGCGCAATTCCGAGGGCAAATTCGTGCTCGGCGTGCATATCGCAGACGTATCGAATTACGTCCTGCCCGGCTCGGAAATCGATCGCGACGCGTTTGCGCGCGGGACCTCGCTGTATTTGCCGGGGCTGACCGTTCCGATGCTGCCGGAAGCGCTGTCAAACGGGCTGTGCTCGCTGCTGCCGGAGCGCGATCGACTGACGGTCAGTGTATTCATGACGATTGAAAACGGCGAAATCGTCGATTCCCGCGCGTGCGAATCCGTCATTCGCTCGTGCGCACGGCTCACTTACGACGGCGTAAACCGCTTTTTCGAGGGCGATGACGCAGCTGTCCCCGAATGCGTGCGCGAAATTCTGATCGAGATGCGCACATTGGCGAACGAAATGCGCGCGCGGCGAAACGCGTGCGGCGCGCTCGAACTGGATGTGCCCGAAGCTGGATTCACATTGGACGAAGCCAATTTCCCGACGGAGCTTTACTGCACCGATCGCGGCGAATCCGAGCGCCTGATCGAAACGTTCATGCTCGCGGCGAATGAAACCGTCGCTCGAATGGCGCGTCTGAGAGATGTTCCGCTGGTATACCGTGTGCATGAATCGCCGGATCCCGACCGTTTGAAAGCGCTGGGCGCATTTCTGACGCAGCTGGGCGTGCCCTTTCATTTGAGCGCGCACCCGGAACCGATCGAGCTTCAGCGCATTCTTGATGCGACGCGCGATCACCCGGCGGCGGACGCGATTCAGCGCACACTCCTGCGCTCGCTTCAGCGCGCGCGATACGATGCAAAGCCGCTCGGTCATTACGCGCTCGCAATGGAGGACTACTGTCATTTCACATCGCCGATTCGCCGCTATCCCGATCTCGTCGTACATCGCCAGTTGAAGCGTTTGCTGCGCGGCGAATCCGTTTCGAGCAAACGAATGCCCGAAATCGCGCGACAAACCTCGGCGCGCGAACAGGAATCCGTGCTCGCCGAGCGCGAAGCGGACGATCTGCTCAAGGCATTCTTCATGCGGGACAAAATCGGGCGCAAATTTGATGCGATCGTCTCCGGCGTGACCGGCTGGGGGCTGTACGTTACGCTCGAAAATACCGTCGAAGGGCTTGTGCCGATTTCCACGATGGACGATTACTATATTTTCGATCGCGATCGCGGGCTTCTGATCGCTGAAAATACGCGCAGCGTATTCCGAATGGGCGACCGCGTGCGCGTGCGGCTTGAATTTGTCGATATTCAGCGCGCGGAAATCGCATTCGAGCTCGTCCCGATGCGGCGAAAGTAAATCGCTCCCCCTGATTTTGGACTGTTCCCCAAGGAACAGACAGAAAAAGAAAAAGCTCTGTTGAAGAACAAAACCATTTTAAGCGGTCTTGCCCCGAATTTCAAGCGGGGTAAGGCCAATTTTGAGCGAAATACGCTCAAAATTGTAGAAATGGATGTACTCGGCAACGAGCTGTTCCACCTCGGCGCGCGAGGAGAAGCGGGCGCGGTACAGACATTCCGTTTTCAATGTACCGAAGAAATTTTCCATCGCCGCGTTATCGTAGGGACATCCGGGGCTGGACATCGACGGTGAAACGTGTAAGGGGCGCGGCGACACAGCATCGCTCCGAAGCGGAATCGCGCACGCGTTTGTGCTGATCATGGGGATCACTCTGGCAATCAACATCGCTGTTTTTGTATTGCGAAATCCAATTCTGGCGTTTCTTCGCGTCCCACAGGCGGTTTGCCCGGCATTTCCGAATATCTGCGCATCATTTTCCGGGGATTGCCGGCAACCGCCTTATACAATTTCTTCTCGTGTCTTTTGCGCGCACTTGGAAATTCCGCTACACCACTGTTATTTCTCGCGCTCTCCGCAGGCATGAACGTCAGGCTGGATTTGCTGTTCTTTCTGGGATTCCATCGGGGCATCGCAGGTGCAGCATGGGCGACAGTTGCTTCGCAGATCGTATCCGGCGTCGGGCTCATGATTTACCGCATTGCAAAATGCAACGATATTCTTCCGAAACGAAATGATTTTCGTTTCAGCCGCCGGATTCTTTCGGAGATTCTGAATCTTTCTTCGCCGACCTGCGCTCAGCAATCGGTAATGAACTTCGGAATTCTGATGGTTCAGGGGCTGGTCAACAGCTTCGGCCCCACGATTATGGCTGCGTTTGCGGCGGCAGTGAAAATCGATACGTTCGCCTATCTGCCGGTGCAGGATTTCGGAAACGCCTATTCGACATTCGCCGCGCAAAACTTCGGCGCAGGAAATGAATCGCACATTCGCGAGGGCACGCGTAAGGCATTTCTGATCGGCATTGCGTTCAGCACGGTGCTTTCAATATTGGTCGTCGCGTTTGCCGAAACGCTGATGAGCACTTTCGTGGAGCCGACGGCGACCGCAATCATTGCGGCAGGCGCGCGGTATTTGCGCATTGAGGGCACGTTTTACGCGGGCGTCGGCTGTCTTTTCCTGCTGTACGGCTATTTCCGCGCGATTCAGAAGCCGATGGTCTGCGTGGTGCTCACGGTAATTTCGCTGGGAACGCGCATCGCGCTGGCATACGTGCTTTCGGCGTTCTGCGGCGAAACGGGTGTTTGGGCGGCGATTCCAATCGGCTGGGCGCTCGCGGATGCGGCGGGACTGATTCTAATGAAGCGTTCCGGCAAAAAACAGGGGCGTTCGCATGAACGTCCCTGCATCGATTAAACTCTTTTAGCGCGGAAGGCGCGTAGATCGTAAGGTGCAAATTCCGTGCTGACCGCGTTTTTCCATTCGTCGCCGAGCTTTCTGCCGAGGAGATCTTCTTCCTCAAACGTCCAGCCCTGCGCGCAAATCGTACCGGACTGCGCGGCGGATTTCAGATTCTGAATGTGAAGGAGTACGCCGTTTTTTTCGGGATAAACGCCGGTGAGTCGCAGCCCTTCGCTCAGCGTAAACGGAATCTCGATCGGCGTTTCGCCGTTCGGATTTGCTGCCAGCGCACACGCGCGCGCATAAGCGGAATCGACCGCATTCGCGTTTTCGGAGAACACGTCGAACTCGAACGCCATATCGCCCTCGATCCATTGTGGGAAATTCGTGCCCCACATATTGTTGAACAGGCAGAAGCGCATTTCCGGCGCGTGCGGCTCATATTCGGCGCGGAATTTGTGAACGCCGTTTTCGCCGAGGCTGACCAGCGGCGCATCGTGGCTGACAATAGCGATCATCGCGCGATCGTCCGACGCGGCAGCGAAATGCTCCAGCGCATAGAACGCGTGATTGGCATTGCGGGCAATATCCGTTTCCGGACGCAGCACGCTTCCGGTCTTGTTGATGAAATACGCGGGGTTTTTCGCGCCGAGCGGCATACAGAGCGCGCCGCTTTCGATATAGGGCGTCGCTTTTTTGCTCTTCAGCTCCACGCGGATATGGACGGGTGCATCCGTATCCGGAACGGTGACATAGAGATTCACCGTCTCGGCGTCGCCCAATCGTTCGCCTGCGGACGCGCGATAGACAAACTGGACGGTTCTGCCGTTTTGCCTGCAGGAAACGAATTCAGGCACACGAACGGCATGGGCGCATTCCGGATAATTGATTCGTCCGTTATCGAAAATACCCCAATCAGAGAACCGATGCGCATATGCGCGCAGGTATTCAGTCATATCGTCCGCGCCAAATCGATCGTAGCGATACGAGAACACGCTGGTTTCGCCGCGCTCGGAAAGCAGTTCGCAGCCACGAACGAGATCGGTCAGCGCGTGAATTTTTCCGGTATCCGCCGAAAATCTGAGCGCATAACGCGCGCCGGAAAGCGTCTGTTCGCCGGAAAGCGTTTCGCCGCCTTCGAATTTGAATTCAGCGGGCAGCCGAATACCCAGCCGCTTTTCCGCTTCTTCGCACGCGGCGGTCGCTTTCTCCGCTCGCTCGATCTGTTCGCGCCATGATTCCTCCATACGCGCGCATTTTTCGCTCGTTTTGCGGTATTCGTCAAACGATTCGTAATCCGGAATCGCGCCGAGCCATATTTTTACATCCAGTCCCCATGTATGCTCCGCATAGAGCGCCATCGCGTCGTATGCACGCGCGACCGCCTTTCTCAGTTCGGGATCGTCCGGATGCGAAAGCCATGCGCGCTGAACGCGATTGAGACGCGCGCGAAGTCTTCGGATCTGCGCGCTTTCGCGCGGATAGCTTGCCGTGCCGTGAATCCACGTATCGGCAAGATCGCTTTTTACGATCGGCAGATCGGACAAATCCTCATTCTTCAGTGCATTCCACATATCGTCGAGCGTTCCGCAGACGATTTCAGCCTCCGGAAAGCGCGCGTGCAGCCGTTCGTAATCGCTTTTTACGATTTCCGCGGACTGCGGGCCGGAATTGTCGTTGGTATTCATCAGCGCCATCCACGTATCAAACCGCCAGTTCTCCGGCGGGAAAAGCCCCGTGCCGTAGCCCGAATTGTACATCGTCAGCACGCGCTTGCCGGACGGCGCTTCCCACCAGAATATTTCCGGAAGCGACGGCGGCATTGCAAATTCATTGCAGCCGAGATGCAGCAGCCGAACGCCTGCGTCCGCGAGCATTTCCGCGAGAAACCTGCCGTGACCGGGCACGTCTGTCATTTTTGCGGCGCGTTTGAGCGGCAAATGATACCGTTCTGAAAGCTCCTTTGCGTTTTTCAGTCCCCACAGCGCGTCCTCTACGCCGCAAAAATCATAATGCGAGGTATACGGCAGCGCGTGCCATGCAAGCTGATTGCGTGCAATCAGCTCGTCGACCTTCTTCGCGTGCGCTTCGTCCGCGCGGTCGCGCATGGTTTTCAGCGGCCATGCGGGCATCGTCCAGACGTATTTGAGCGCGCCCATATCGCGCGTCGCATCGCAGGTTTCGGCGACGCGATCGAGCATTTTGCCGGCATAGTCGTCCAAAACCTCGCGCGAAAGCTTCGTAAAGCCAATATCAAAATGCGTTTTGAATACAAGAATGACCTTTTTAATTTGCATAAGCGTTCACTCCATACCGAAATAAACCGGATTCGTAACCAGCACGCGCACCTCGGGCACGCCCTTCGCGATTGCGCGCACGATTTCATAGCGCACGAATTTCGCGCTGCTATCTCGGAAACGCAGCGTCATTTCCCTGCCATTTTCCGGAACGGCGGTTTCCTTCGTCTGCCGATCCGTAATCGTGCGGACTTTATCGCCCGTGCGCAATCCGGTAAACTTCGCTTCAACCTCGGTATCGTTCGGAAGAGTATCACCGAGAATGCCCCTTCCTGCATGAACCTCGACGTCTGGCATTTCCGGCGCCATTTTCACATAACCGTGACCGCTGCGCAGTGCGAAGAGAATATCCTCCGGGCAGCGGGACATCGCGTATACGCACGTGCACGGAATGCCGGGCAGACTGTTCGGTCCCGGACGATGGAAATCGCTGCCGCCGGTTACGGGAATCTTCCTGCCTTCGCAAAGCTGGCGATGCCACCATTCGAGGCAGCGCGTATTCTCGTTTTCATGCATCATTGCGCCATTCCAGATTTCAATCGCGTCGTATGGCGCGATATCGAATCCCCATTTCCAGCCGCATTCAGGGCTGCAGAACGGATGGTTGAATACGATCATCGCGCCCGCCGCATGTGCTTCCTCGATCTGGGCACGCGCCTGTTCTGGCGTATTGACACAAAACGGATTCCTATACGGGCGCTTGATTCCGAGAAATCCCGAATGACCGTTGTAATGTGTCCATTCCGTGCCGGGCAGGATGGTCATATCCGTCGGACGCGGCAGGCAATAATTCTCGGAATAGTTGTTATGATTGGTGATGAACGCGTAATCCAAATGCTGCTTGCGGCAAAGCTCGACGAGTTCCTCGCTGGTCAGCACGCCGTCGGAGCCGGTGGTATGCATATGCGTATCCCCGCGAAAACGGCGCAGCGTCTTCATCGTGAATTCAATGCGGTATTTCACCGTTACGCCCTCGGGCGCAATCTTATACGCGCCGACGATCACTTCCCACTTTCCGGGCGTAATCGGCACGGCGGCATAGCCCTGTGCGCTCTCATAAGACGAAATGAAAATGTGCGTGCGATCGGAGCCGGACGCGCCGACATATTCGCCGTCCGCCGCCGTCAGCGCAAGATCGACGATGTTTCTCTCCTCATCGCAGACCACGCCGTCCTTTTCATATTGAACATGGCGGGGGTATTCATAATAGAAATCCATGCGCTCGGCATTTTCGGGCGCTTCGAAAGAAATGGTAAAATATTTGTGCTCTTCATCCTTGGAAATAAAGCGCTCGAATTCGATTACCTGCATCTTTATCACTCCTTGGTTGCGCCGAGGTTCAAACCCGACAGCAGGAATTTCTGTGCGAATACGTAGATCAGCAGAAGCGGAGCGGCGGTAATGATGATCGCCGCCATGATCGCGTTATCCGGAATCTGCGCGGTGCCGGACGTGGAATTGGTGGAAAGGATCATGGTTTTCAGCTTCAGCGGCAGCGTATACATCGACTCGTTCGTCAGAATTGCAGCCGGAATGGTGATACTGTTCCAGCGGCCGACGTATTCCATAAAGAATACCGTCGCCAGACCCGGCAGCGAAATCGGCAGGAAGATGCCGGCAAAGATGCGCATTTCGCTCGCACCGTCGATACGCGCGGATTCCGCGAGCGTAAAGCTGATGGATTCGAAATAGTTGCGCATCAGAAGAATGCTGAAGCCGGAAATCAGGCCGTTCAGAATCAGACCTGTATAGGTATTGATCAATTTAAGCGACACATTCAGCTGATAGATCGAGATCATCGTAAGGTCGCCGGGAATCATCATGGTCAGCAGAATAAAGCTCGTAAGCACGCCCTTGAACGGCAAATCGCGCTGAATGAGCACGTAGCCGGCGATACTTGAAAGCCCGACCTGGATCACGGTGCCGAGCGTCGTTACGAACAGCGAATTGAGGAACGGGCGCGCGAGCTTCGAAACTCTGAACACGTATTCAAAGCCCTCGATGCTGAATTCATGCCACCAGAGCTGAACGCCACTGCGCGATGCTTCGAGCGAGGTCGTCGTCGACACGACCAGCACGTTCCAGAGCGGCAGAAACATGATCACGCCAACGAACACGAGGAACAGCCACATGATGATTTTCTGAACGACATTCAGCTCGTTGCGATGCTTTACGCCGTGGATTTTCTGTTTGCCCATCGTTTTCCTCTCCCTTCATCAGCCGATCTGGTCGTATTTGATCAGCTTGCGCATGGTGAAGCTGATCAGCATCGTTGCGAGCAATACCAGCGTCGCCGCCGCCGAAGCGGAGCCGACCTTGATATTGACGATACCCTCGTTGTAAATCAGATACAGCAGATTGCGCACCTTATCGAGAATGCTGGAATTCGACATGATGAAAATCTGATCGAAATTGCGCAGAATGCCCATTACGCCCAGCATCGTAACCACCTTAATCGTAGATGTAAGCTCCGGAATGGTGATTCGGATGATCTGCTGAAGGCGGGTCGCACCGTCGATCGACGCGGCTTCGTACAAAGTCGGGTTAATCGAAATAATCGCTGCGAGGAACAGCGCCGCGTAATAGCCCGCGCCCTTCCATGCGCCGGTGAAGATCATGATGCCGCGCGCGTAATCGCGCTCGGACATGAACACGATCTTGCGGAAGCCGTCGCCGTTAATCGCCTTGAGGACGCCGTTAATCAATCCGCTCGGCGAAAGCAGCGTAATCCAGATCGAACCGACGACCGCCCATGAGAGCAGATGCGGGATATACGAAACGGTCTGAAACAGCGAGCGAACGCCCTTGGAGCGAATTTCATTCAGCAGAATCGCCAGAAGCATTCCCCACGCGAACTGCAGAACAAACGTACCCGCGCCGACGATCAGCGTATTGGCAAACGCCTGCGAATACACGGGACTGGAAAGCACTTCCTTATAATTTGCCATGCCGCAGAACACGGATCCGCGAAGCATCTGGATTTTGCGGAAGCTGTTGTAAATACCCAGGAACATCGGGTAGTATGAAAATGCAAGAAAATAAACCAGCACCGGAATCATCATCAGATAGATGAACCGATAGCGCTTGATTTTCGCCCAGAGTTTTCTGCCCTTATCCTCCTCGCGAATCCGCCTGGAAACCGCCGTTTTCTGCATGATCAAAAACCTCCTCGTCGTCTTTTAAGATTCATGCCGGTTCGAGAACCCGCCGCTTAATCGAATTCTCGAACCGGCGTCAATCAAAACGCGAGGGGAGGAAAACGAAATCGCTTTCCATCCCCCGCGCAAAACGCCAATTACTTCTCGCAGATGCCCATCGAAACGAGCTCGGAACGCATGGAGGCAAGGCCGTCCAGCGTGCTGACTTCGCCCTTGATGATGGAGATCGCCCACTTGCCGACGATGGACTTATAGTCGCCCTCGTTCGAGATATTGCGCTCGATCGAAGCATAGTCGAGATAGGTCAGCGCTTCTTCAACGCCCAGATTCAGACCGATAGGATTGACGAAATCCTTGTCGATCGGAACCGGCGCGCCGTGGTCCATTGCGTGGCTTGCACCGATCTCAGTCAGCGCATAATTGCCGTTTGCATCCACGGTGTAATCGTGATCCTTGATGCCCAGGCTCAGCAGCACGCCGCCTTCCTGCGTCGCAAAGTATTCCAGAACCTTCACAGCGCCTTCAACGTTCGTGGCGTTGATCGGAACCGCAAACAGGCTCGCGCCGCCCTTACGCAGCATATAGGAGCCGTCCGGAGTCTTGCAGCCCGGCAGGGAAACGATTTCGTAATCCGCAACGTCTACGCCGCCCGCAGCCGCGTTCGCATTGTGGAGGCCGACCCATGCCGCCCAGTCCACATCAACCGCGGTCTGCTGGGAAGCGGCGCCCATCTTGTTGCGCATATCCTTGGTCTTGTCTACGAAGGAAGCGGGATCGAGGAGCTTTTCATCGTATAGCTTCTTGAACCAGTCCCAAACCGGAGCCGCTGCGTCAGTCGCATACGGAACGTAGGTCTTACCGTCCGTTTCGTCCACAACCACGCCGCCCTTGAGACCAACCGACGCCATCCAGGGCTGCAGGTCCCAGTTCTCGCTCATAATCGTGTTCAGCGGATAGAAATCCTCGGAGGGATTCGCTTCGCGCAGCTTCTTGAACACATCGTAATAGCCGTCCAGCGTGGGTTCGATTTCCTGATAGTTCACGCCCGCCTTTTCGAGCATCACCTTGTTGAGGTTGACCAGGACGTGCAGCTCGCGCTTGTTGAAACCCGCGTAAATACGACCGTCGATCTTCAGGTCTTCCCACTCGCTCGCGGGAACATTGTTCGAGAGGATCTCGGAATTCGCGATATAATCGGTCAGGTCGGTCAGCGCACCCTGCTCGGCCAGATTCAAGTACTGGCTCGCGCCCAGGTAGATCAGGTCGTAGGATTCGTTCGCGCTCAGCTTCTGCATCAGAACATTGCCGTAATCGGAAGCCGGCTTTTCAACCGTCACATTCAGACCGGTTGCTTCGCTCAGCGCCTGCGCCCACAGGGTCATTTCCTCTTCGTCCTTGCCGCCGGTGACGTTCGCCAGAATGCGAACGCTGCCCGTCGCGGTTTCCGCCATCGCCACGCTCGCCAGCGCGCTCAGCGCAAGCACGAGACACAGCAAACCACAAAGCAGTTTCTTCATGTTTTCTTCCTCCTCAGGATTTTCTTGCAGGCTTTTCGCCCCGCTAAGGTTACTATACTATATAATAATTACATTGTCAATATGTTTTTCTCAATTTCATCGTTATTTGATGCTTTTTATATATTCCTGACGATCACATATTGTCCGTTTACCGGATTCATACAGAAATCGAGCTGCATTGCGCATCACATTCCGCATCGCAGCCCGATTTATATCAATTAATTATATTTATTCAGGTGGTTTTTCCCATTTTAAATATGGCGGGCACGCGAACGTCGTTCTGACTCACGCGCACACCGTCCAGAAGATTCAGAAGGATACCCGTAGTCTTTTCCGCAAGTCCGGCTTCGTCCTGCCGCATATGAGTAAAATAGCTGCCGCAGGTTGCGAGCTCGTCCTCGTCCATGCAGCAGGCGCGGAAATCTCTGCCCGGCTCCAGTCCGCGTGTCTGAGCGGCGGCATAGAGAGCGCGCGCAATCGCGTATTCCGTGCAGACCATGCCGTCCGGAAGGTGTTCAAGCGAATCGAGGCATTTGCCGATTTCGGAAACGTACTGCGGCTCGGGGTCGGAAGAAATCATGTTTCCGGTGCGGCGCGGAAGAATCCATTCGCCGGCGCACGCCATTCGCGTTTCCTCAAGTCCCTTGTAAAAGCCCTCGGCGCGATCGCCGAGCGACGATGTGCTCGCCGGATCGATCGTCAGCACCGCCGCGTTTTCGCAGCCGCGCTCCTTCAAATGGTGTACGAGCAGGCGCATCGCTTCCCTGCCATCGGTGCAGACGGAGCTGATCGGTAATCCGTGCATTCGCTTGTCCACGAGCACAATCGGGAAATTTTCGAGAATCAGCTTCAGAATCGTCATATTGTAATGCGAATCGTGGCAGGGCATGATGATCAGACCCGCGACGTTCATCTTCAGCAGATCGTTGATCTCTTCAGTCTCCTTTTCGATGCTGCCGAATGTAAACCGAATGCAGAGCTTATAGCCCGCCGCATCCAATCGTCTGCCGATGTAATACATCATGTTCAGGCCGAACGACGAAGAAACGTGTTCGAGCACCAGACCGATCAGGCGGCTCCGCGGCAGCGTTTCGCGCGCACTCTCCACCGGCTCGATTTTGCGCACAAACGTGCCGCGCCCCTGTACGCGGAGAATCAGCCCGTCGTTCTTCAGCATCTCCAGCGCTTTTTTTACCGTGATTTTGCTCACGGAATAGCGCCGCGCCAGTTCGTCTTCAGTCGGCAGCTTGTCCTCCGGCCCTAGCTCGCCCGACGCGATCTGTTCGCGAATCGCCTGATATATTTCCCGGTATAGAAACGTTTTGTTCTGCATTCAAACCATTCCACGCATAAATTATATCATCTTCTATGATTATTATACACTATAGTTTTCAAAAACGGAACCCCTTTCGTGAAAAAAATATATTCAGTGATTGTTTGCATTCAAATTTTTGTCAAAATTTCCATCGAGATGATTTACACGCGTCCAATCTGGGATTATAATAGTAGAAGCATTCAAGCGAAACGAAAACGGAGAGCAATATGGAGTTTTATCAGGAAGTCGAGCGCGCACTTACAAAGGAATATCGCAAAAAAATCTGGCGGCCATTTCTGTCCGCGCTGAAGGATTACCGGCTCGTCAACGACGGCGACCGCATCGCGGTCTGCATTTCCGGCGGCAAGGATTCGATGCTGCTGGCGAAATGTATGCAGGAATTGAAGCGCCACAGTCCGACGGATTTCACGCTGACCTTTCTCTGCATGGATCCCGGCTATGCGCCGCGCAACCGACAGAAGATCGTCGAAAACGCCGAAAAGCTGAACATTCCAATCGAGTTTTTTGAAACGGACATCTTTTCGTCCGTCGCGGCGATGGACGGCTCGCCCTGCTATATGTGCGCGAAAATGCGGCGCGGATACCTTTATCGCGAGGCGCAGAGGCGCGGGTGCAACAAAATCGCGCTCGGGCACCATTACGATGACGTGGTTGAAACGATCCTGATGAGCATGATTTACGGTGCGCAGATGCAGAGCATGATGCCAAAGCTGCACAGCGACAACGTACCCGGAATGCAGCTGATTCGCCCGCTTTACAAGGTTCGCGAATCGGAAATCATTCGCTGGCGCGACGATTTCGAGCTTGAATTTTTGCAGTGTGCGTGCAAATTCACAGAGGAAACGCAGGTAGACGCATCCGGATCGAGCAATTCCAAGCGCCGCGAGATGAAGGAGCTGATCCGGCATCTGAATGCACTGAACCCGATCGCCGACCGCAACATTTTCCACAGCGTTCACAACGTAAGTCTCGATACGATGGTCCGCTGGAAATACGAAGGCCGCGAATACAGCTTTCTCGACGACTACAAGGATCATGAGGAGTAATCCATGTCTGAAAAATACGAAAAACTGCACCGTTTTCACGGAAGAATCCGTGAAAAAAGCCGCAAAAGCGTGCTGAATATGCTGTTTGGACGCAGCGCGCTGATCATCCTGATGCTCGCCGTTCAGATTATTCTGATGTTGGGACTTTTCATGCGATGGCAATACGCGTCATTCGCTTACGGCGGATCGTATGTGCTGGGGCTTTTCATGGCGCTGCACCTGATCAATAAGCCAATGAACACGAGCGCACGGCAGACATGGCTGATCGTGATTCTGCTCGCGCCGATCTTTGGCACCGCACTGTACGCGTTTGTCGATATGGATATCGGGCATCGTCTGGTTCGCCGCGAGCTGGAGCAGATTGAGAAGCGCACGCGCAACATTTTGCCTGTGCCGCGCATTTCCTGGGAAAATATCGTGCGCGAGGAGCCGTCGGCGGCTGGACTGGCGAAATACCTTTACGATCACGGAGGCTTCCCGATTTACGCAAACACCAACGTTGCCTATTACCCGACGGGTGAAGAATCGATCAATGCGCTGCTGGATGAACTGGAACATGCGCAGAAATTCATATTCATCGAATTTTTTATCATCGACGAGGGAATGGTCTGGGATTCCGTTCTCGAAATTCTCAAGCGCAAGGTTGCCGAAGGCGTTGAAGTACGCGTGATGTACGACGGGACGGACGCGGTATTCCGTTTGCCGTACAAATACCCCGAAAAGCTGCGCGCGATGGGTATTCAGTGCAAGATGTTTTCGCCGCTGCGCCCGCTGGTTTCGACGCATTACAACAACCGCGACCACCGCAAGATCGTCGTTATCGACGGTCAGGTCGCGTTTACCGGCGGCGTAAATCTCGCGGATGAATATATAAACGCCACACATCCGCACGGCTACTGGAAGGACAATGCGATTCTCCTGAAGGGTGAAGCGGTGCGCAGCTTTACGCTGATGTTCCTTCGAATGTGGAATGTATTCGAGCGCGGCGCGGAATACGCTTCCTATCTGAATGCGCCGCTCGCGTCGGTTTCTGACGCTTCGGGCTATGTAATTCCCTACGGCGACAGCCCGTTTGACGATGAGCGCGTGGGCGAAACGGTTTACCTCGATATCATCAACCGCGCGGAGCGCTATGTTCACATCATGACGCCGTATCTGATCATCGATGCGGAAATGACGCAGGCGCTGACCACTGCGTCGAAGCGCGGCGTAGACGTCCGGCTGATTCTCCCCCACATTCCGGACAAAAAAACCGCGTTTGCATTGGCGCATACGCATTATCGCGAGCTGCTTGCCGCAGGCGTTCGAATTTACGAATTCGTTCCGGGCTTCGTTCACGCCAAAACCTTCGTCAGCGACGACAAAAAAGCGGTCGTCGGCACGATCAATCTCGATTACCGCAGCCTGTATCTCCATTTTGAATGCGCGGCGTATATGCTGAATATGCCGACAATCGCGCGCATCGAGGAGGATTATCAGCACACGCTGAAGGACTGCGAGCAGATCACGATCGAATCGCTGAAAAAGGATCGCTGGCCGCGCAGACTGCTGGGCTATCTGCTGAAGGTATTTGCACCGCTGATGTGAAAAAAAGCCCGTACACCGCACAAATGAACGCGGAGTACGGGCTTGCTTTTATTCCTGCTCGTCGGGATCGTCCACGAATTCATCCTCTTCGTAGCCGTTCTGGAACAGCTCGATCAGCTTTTCGCCGAGCGCTTCGTCGATCGGCACGAATTCTTCGTTTTCGTCGTCGCCTTCGATCGGACGGACTTGCATTACAAACGCTTCGCGCTGGTTATCGCAGGTATTGCAGCCGGACGCGTCGCAGCCTTCGCATTCGTCGTCCTCGCGGTATTCTGTGATCAGCGCATATTCTTCGCCTTCGTAATAGAGGTAGTCGATGACCTCCATGGTCAGTTCGTTGCCGTCGTCGTCCTCAAACACGACGAGATCGCGTTCCTCATCCATTGGTTATCCCTCCTGATTGTCCTGTGAAGTTTCTTCTTTTGTGCCGTCCGTCACGCGCCCCACGTCCTTAAACGCCTTGCGCGATCCGTCCGGATATTCCACAACGGTATGCTCGAGCTGCACACGCATCTGCGCTTTGAACGCCTTGAGGTATGCCTGACGGCGCTCGTGGCGCTCCTTCTGCTCCTCGTGCGTCAGCTCGCGAATGCGCGAAAGTGCGGTCAGTTCGTTGATTCTTTCAATATTCGCTCTTTCCATATTATTCCATCATTTCCCAGTCATTTCAAATTCAATTTCGATCTGCGCCTGAACCTGAAGGGTTGCGGCGTGCAGGATCGTTGCCGTTTCCACGCTATCCGCGCGGGAATTCATGAACTTCGCGCCAGAGGCGTACGAGCCATAGCTGTAAGTTCCGTTTTCCGTAACCTGAACGACGCGGCTTACCTGCATATTCAGCGCTTCAGCGATCGTATTCGCCTTATCTCGTGCATTTTCCACCGCAAGCTTCAGCGCTTCGCGCTTCGCTTCTTCGGTATCGGACGATGAAAAATCAATCGAGTCGAGCGTATTTGCGCCCGCTTCAAACGCGAGATCGATATACGCGCCGACCTGATCCAGATCCTTCGATTGAACCGTGATCGTGTTCGACGCGGTATAGCCGGTCAGTTCGCCGCCGCTTCTCAGAATGGACGAATCGCTGTATTCCGCTCTGATGCTGATTCTATTAGTGCCAATGTCCTTCTTTTCCACACCCGCGGCAATCAGTGCGTCATAAATCGCATTGATTTTCGCGTTGACCGCTTCCTGCGCGGCTTTGACCTCCGCGTTCGTCTCGGTAACGCCCAGCGTCACGCTCACCTGATCGGCAAGCACGCTCACGACGCCCGTTCCGGACACGCTCAGCTTCGTTTCTTCGGCAAGCGCGCTCATTCCAACAGCGCACACGATCAGCGCCAGCATCGCGGCAATCAGTTTCTTCATTTCGTCCACCTCTTTCCTATTCTATATGGATAATTTTGCCTATTCGGCAACCAGACGGACACAGATTTCGACCGTTTTTTCCGTCGACGCATTCAGATAACTGCTATCCGAAACAATGCCCAGCTGATCGATCGCGCTGATGAAATCCTCGGCGTTTTCGGTGGGAATCTGCACATACGCGCATTTTTCGCCCGCATCCTCGGCTTCCGATTCCAGCGTTCCGGAATACTCCTTCACGAGATCCATCATATAGCCGTAAGCCGTTTCGACATTTTCAACGGCGATCTTGCGCTCCGCATCCGGCAGCATCGGGCTTGCGGCGCTCATGAACACCGTGTCCTCCAAATCCGCTTCCGGAGCCGCACTCGCCGCTTTCATCGACGCTTCGTCGCTGAACTTCGCCGTTTCGTTTACGCCGTCTACTTCGACGTGCGCATCCGGCTTTTTCGTTACGTCCGTCGGCGATCTCAACAGCATCGGCAGGCAAATCGCAAGCACGAGTGCCGCAGCCGCCGCGCCCGCAACGCGGTAAATTTTCGCGAATTTCTTCTTTCGCGCCTCCGCCGCCACTGCGCGCCGCCAGCCCGCCTGCGCCTGAAGCGGCACAGCTACTGAATCATCCATATGAGAAAGAATGTCCTGAAGCATTTCCGCCGCGCGGAGCTTCTCGGAACAGCTTTCGCAGGAATCGGCGTGCTTTCGCATAGCGTCGCGCGCGCTTTTATCGATTTCCCCGTCGATCAGCGCATCAATCATGCTTTCAAATTCAGAACACTTCATTTCTCTTCCCCCCTCTCCGGTCATACACTTCTTAGACGCCGCGTTTGTCAAAAAGTTCCGCATTCGTCATAATTTTTTCGCGTAATTTTTCGCGGCCGCGGCTGATGCGCGATTTCACCGTTCCGATATTCACATTCAGCATATCGGCGATCTCCTCATAGGCAAATCCGCGGATATCGCGCAGCACGATCGCCGAACGCATTTCCTCCGGAAGTTCCGCAATCGCCGTATGAAGTGCTTTCGCGCGCTCTGTGCGAATGACCTGCTCGTCCGGCGCTTCCGTTTCCGCCTTCGGCGACCAGCCTTCCTCAAGCAGACCGTCCAACGATGCGTTCGGGCGGTTTTTTCGCTTGCGAAGCTCGTCGAGGCAGGCGTTCATCGTAATTCGATAAAGCCACGTTGAGAAGCTGGATTGACTTTTGAATCCGGGCAGCGCCCGATACACGCGCAGCATCGCTTCCTGAAGGCAGTCCTGCGCGTCGTTATAATTTCCGCACATCCGATAGCAGACGACGTACATCTGCTTTTCATGCGCGCCGAGCAATTCGTTAAATGCCGAGGTATCCCCTTGCGCCGCACGCTGAATCAGCTGATTTTCGTTCTCCATGCAGGCTTGATACCCTCCTTTATCCGCACCGCGAAATTCTTCGGGCGATACGTTTATTTTGCGCGCGAATGCGCGAGCGCATTCACAAGGGTATTATAACGGACAAACGCGCCGCGCGTCAAGCAAAAAGCAGTTGAGAATCACAAAAAAAACGCCGCACTTTGCAGTGCAGCGTTTGTCAGAATATTCAATTACTTCAGCTCGGAGAAGTACTTGATGGTGCGAACCATCTGAGAAACGTAGGAATTCTCATTGTCGTACCAGGACACAACCTGAACCTGAGAGGTGCCATTTTCCAGATTCATAACCATGGTCTGGGTGGCATCGAACAGGGAGCCGAAACGCATGCCGACGACGTCGGAGGAAACGATTTCGTCCTCGTTGTAGCCGAAGGACTCGGTGGCTTCCTTCTTCATCTGGGCGTTGATCTCTTCCTTGGTGGGAGCGCCCTTAACGATGGCGTTCAGGATCGTGGTGGAGCCGGTCGGGGTGGGAACGCGCTGCGCCGCGCCGATCAGCTTGCCGTTCAGCTCGGGGATAACCAGACCGATCGCCTTCGCAGCGCCGGTGCTGTTCGGAACGATGTTGACCGCGCCAGCACGGGAACGACGGAGATCGCCCTTGCGCTGCGGGCCGTCCAGGATCATCTGATCGCCGGTGTAGGCGTGGATGGTGCACATGATGCCGGACTCGATCGGGCACAGGTCGTTCAGAGCCTTCGCCATGGGCGCCAGGCAGTTGGTGGTGCAGGACGCCGCGGAGATGATGGTGTCTTCCGGCTTCAGGGTCTTGTGGTTTACATTGTAAACGATGGTGGGCAGATCATTGCCAGCCGGAGCGGAGATAACGACCTTGCGCGCGCCAGCCGCGATGTGCGCCTGAGACTTTTCCTTGCTGGTGTAGAAGCCGGTGCACTCGAGCACGACATCCACGTTCAGCTTGCCCCACGGGCAATCCGCCGCGTTCTTCTCGGCGTAGATCTTGATTTCCTTGCCGTCGACGATGATGGAATCCTCGGTGGCGGAAACTTCGTGATTGCGCGCGTAGCAGCCCTGGGTGGAGTCATACTTCAGCAGATGCGCGAGCATCTTGGGGCTGGTCAGGTCGTTGATGGCGACGACTTCGTAGCCCTCAGCGCCGAACATCTGACGGAAAGCGAGACGACCGATGCGGCCGAATCCATTAATAGCAACCTTAACAGACATGACAAAAACCTCCTAACAAATCAGGTTCACTCAGGTCCCAAAGTACCTCAGTTTACGGATACCATTTTACCCCATTTAGCATAGAATAACAAGTATCTTTTTCGTAAAAAGTCAATTTATACGCGTTAATCCAGCGCAATTTCCGGATAGAAGCTCGTTCCGTCGAGCCTCGTTTCGCTGCCGAGCGCTTCAAGAACCGTCGCCGACACGTCCGCAAACGTCTTCCGCTGTCCCAGATTTACGCCCTCCTGGAGACCGAGTCCCCACGTGACCAGCGGCACACGCTCGCGCGTATGGTCGGTCGTCGGGAACGTCGGGTCGCAGCCGTGGTCGGCGGTGATGATCAGCATTCCGTCGTCGCCGAGCAGCTTCAGAATCTCGGGCAAGCGCTTATCGAACGCTTCAAGCGCACCGGCAAAGCCCTTTACGTCGTTGCGATGGCCGTAAAGCTGATCGGTATCGACGAGGTTCGCAAACAGCAGACCCTTCCAGTTCTCCTTCTGCATATACTGAATGATCGCGTCGGTGCAGGCTTCGTTGCCTGCGGCGTGATTGGACTGCGTAAGGCCGCGGTGATTGAAGATATCCTCAATTTTGCCGACGCCCAGCACGTCGTAGCCCTCGCTCTTCAGAACGTCCAGCATCGTCTTTCCGACCGGATCAACCGAGAAATCACGGCGATTCCCGGTGCGCACAAACGAACCTGGATTGCCGATAAACGGACGGGCGATCACGCGGCCGACATTGTATTTGCCCTTGAGCAAACGGCGCGCAATGCGGCAGACGTGCCACAGCTCCGTCGGCGGAACGATCGCCTCATGCGCCGCAATCTGGAACACGCTGTCCGCGGACGTATAAACGATCAGCTTACCGGTGCGGATATGCTCGACGCCGAGCTCCTCGATAATCTGTGTGCCAGACGCGGCTTTGTTGCCGATTACGCCCATACCGGTTTCATGCTCGAACGCTTCGATCAGTTCCTGCGGGAAGCCGTTCGGGAACGTCGGGAAGGGCTCCTTCAGGGTCAGTCCCGTGATTTCCCAGTGACCGGATGTAGTATCCTTGCCTGCGGCGCATTCGGTCATCGTACCGTAGCAGCCGATCGGATCGTCCTCTCCGTAGGGGTGCATCCCGATGGTTTTCAGCAATCCCAGCTCCGTCATATTCGGAATGTTCGGGTGTGCTTCAACAAAAACGTGTCCGAGCGTGTCCGCGCCTTCGTCGCCATAGCGCTTCGCATCGTGCTGCCAACCCGCGCCGACGCCGTCGAGGACGACCAGAACCACGCGCTTCATTTTCTTCATGCTCTTCCCTCCCAACGTAGTATATCCGCAAGCCGCGCGATCATTTCGCCCGATGAGGGGCTGCCGCGCGCCGCGTCTATGGTATCTCCGAAACTTTCGTACTGCGCCTCCACGCGGCCGCTTTTCCACGCCAGATCAATCGAATGGCGAATCGCGTTTTCCACATGGCGCGCGCCCGCGCCGTACGCCTCCGCAATCGTGGGATACACCCGGCGCTTCAGCGAGTGGGCAAGCCGCTCGTCCCACCAGGTCATCCCAATCGCGCGAAGGAGATAGTCGCGTCCGCAATGCGCGGGCACGCCGACGTTTTCCAAAAGACCGAGGATCCTTTTTCGATTGCCTTCGGAAACGGCTCTGACCTCCGGACGTAATCGCTGAATCACGTTTTGAAGCGCCGGCAAAGCCGCGTTTCGATCGATCAAAACGCAATTCTCCTCCGGCACGCGCACGCGCATTCCGGCGTCCGTAAGCATTATAACGCCCGGATAGACGCCCAGCTTCAAATGCAGCACATGCTCTGCGAGCGTTGCGCCGTCCAAATACGGGAGCACCGAATCGACGATCAAAAGATCAATCGTCCGCTCCGAAACGCGCTTCAGCGCCTCGCGCCCGTCATCGGAAAACTGCATATCTCGCACGCCCGATTCGCGCAGCAGCGCGGAAAAGCGCGCCCTGCTCGATTCAAAGGGCGATGCGATCAATGCCCGTGAAATCTGCGCATCCATATCCGTTTCCTCCGGTTCGATAAAAAATTCTACAGTCTTTTGGTGAATTCCTGCGTAGAAACAGAGTTTTTTTATAAGTTAACCTGCCGCCTCGATCATGGCTTCAATCGCGATTCCATAGCCGCGCGTCGGGTCGTCGATCAGCACGTGCGTCACCGCGCCCGCGAGCTTACCGTCCTGAACGATCGGGCTTCCGGACATTCCCTGAACGATGCCGCCGGTTTTCTCGATCAGTTCAGGATCGGTCACGCGAATGACCATCGTGCGCGTATGGCGTTCGGGCGACGCGTTCACCTTTTCAATCTGAATATCATACGCGCGAATTTCTTCTCCGCCGACACAGGTTAAGATTTCTGCGCTGCCCGGATGAATTTCGCCGCGCGACGCAACCGGCAGCCCGTTCGGATACAGGCTGTCCGCCGCAAGCGCCGCATCGCCTTCGCCGAAAACGCCGCATTCCGTATTCCGATCGATTTCGCCCAGCGCGACGCCTTCCGACATGAATCCGCCGGACAGTTCGCCGGGGGCGCCCTCCTCGCCGCGGGTAATGCCGGTTACGCTGTTTTCATAAACCGCGCCCTCGCGTACGGGAAACATCGTTCCGGTATCCACATCGGTAATCGCGTGACCCAGCGCGCCGTATCGCCCTGTTTCGGGATCGTAATAGGTCAGTGTTCCCACGCCTGCGGTATTTTCGCGCACCCACACGCCGAGGCGATAATTGCCGTCGCGAGGATCGAGCTCGGGCGTTACGTCGAATTCAAGTGTTTCTTCGTCGCGCAGCACGCGCAGATGCGCCGCTGCGCCTTCCTGCATCGCGTCCGAAAGCGTTTGCGCGTTCAAAACGTCCTGCCGGTTCACCTGCGTAATCACATCGCCCGTGCGAATGCCCGCCGCACTCGCGGGACTTCTGTTTTTCCCGAGATCCGACGCGCCGACCACGACCACACCCTGCGATTTCACCGCCACGCCGAGCGACCTTCCCCCCGGAATCAGCCGCTTTTCCGGTTCGACCGTCACGCGCACGGTTTTTACCGGAATGACCCCGAGCAGCTTCAGGACGACCTCCGCGTCTCCCGTTTCATCGCTCGCCGTCAGCTGAACGCCCGCCTCCTCCGATCGCGCGGCAGTGACGAGATTCCCGCTTCCCATGACCGACGCGTACAGCGGAAGTCTGCTTTCGATGCTGCTTCCGCCGCCCGCGCGCAGAACAAGCGCGTCCGGAAGATCGCCGAGCGACGCAATTCCCGGTGAAATCATCGCAATCGCCGAAACGATCAGAATCGCCGCGCATCTGCGCATTCTCCGATTTCTCAATGCACTCTCCCCCTTTTTTGATTTTGGCGGCTTCGCGCAAAACCGCGCGCCGCCGAATTCAATTTCTCCGCGCGCAGAGCGGCGTATGCTGGGAAATCCGCCGCAGTGTGGCAATGGCTGGCGCAGCGGTGGGCGTAAACGCGCGGAGAGAGGATTTGTCAAACCATACCTATATATGCAATTCTTGCCTGAAACACCACGTTTTACACTTTATTCGCCGAAATACGGTTGCCTTTCCTCTCTTTTTTCGATATAATGTAGGGTATTGTGGAGGGCTTATTTCATGATTGATCCGGCAAACGCGCTATTTGAAGACGCGCGCGGAATGCATCTGCTCGTCGCACTGTCGGGCGGAGCGGATTCCGTGGCGCTGCTGGTCATGCTTCATGAATGCGCGCCGGACGTTCGCCTGACATGTGCGCACGTCGAGCACGGCATTCGCGGACGCGAAAGTCTGGACGATGCGGCATTCTGCGAAAATCTGTGCCGAAAAATGAACGTTTCGCTTCATATTGTATCGATTGACGTGCCTGCCGAATCCGCAAGAACCGGTGAAGGACTCGAAACCGCCGCGCGGCGGCTTCGCCACGAAGCGCTCGAGCGCATTCGCATTTCGGTAAATGCCGATCGGATCGCGCTGGCACATCATTTGAACGATCAGGCGGAGACGGTGCTGATGCATCTGCTGCGCGGATCTGGTGTGAAAGGCGCGTGCGGAATGCCTCGGGACGACGGGCGGCTGTATCGCCCGCTGCTCGGTTTTTCCAAAAGTGAGCTGGAAGCGTTTCTCGACGCGCGGGGACTCAAATGGCGCACGGATTCGACAAATCTCGTTTCGAACACGCCGCGGAACGCGCTTCGGCTGAATGCGATTCCGGCTTTGGAGGAATCCTATCCGAACGCGCAGCGCGCGCTTTCGCGGTTTGCCGAATGCGTGCAGGTCGAAAACCGATTTATGGAGCGCGAAGTCGATCGCTTTCTGAGCGCCCGTTTGCAAAGAGGCGCTTACGGCATTCGAATGATGCAGCCCGAAGCTGCGGACGAAGCGATTCTTCGCCGCGCGATTGATCGCGTTTGTCCGGTTTCTATCGATAACGCCGCGCTGGTTGCGATTGCGCAAATGGCAAATCAATCCCGCGCGCGCCGCGATCTTTCAGGAGAATGGTTCGCTGAACGCACGCCGAACGCGATTTATTTTTTGCCGAAGCGCGTTTCTTTACCCGTGCCTGTGAATCTTTCCCTGAACGGCGCGACCGCGTTTCTCCCGCTGGGCGAAATGGACGCGCGTTCCGCGCCCGCGAAGCCGATTGCCGATCGCTTTCGCCAGGTGCTTTGCATGGACGCGCTGGAAGGCGCCGTGATTCGCACGCGGCGCGACGGCGACCGCATTCGTCCGCTCGGCTGCGGTGAAAAGTCGTTTTCAGATTTTCTGATCGATAAAAAGATCGATCGCCCGCTGCGCGATTTTCTTCCCGTGATTGCGCGCGGAAACCGGATTTTATGGGCAATCGGCTGTGCGGTCAGCGAGGACGTCAAAATCATTTCGCCGTGCGACCGCGCCGTCATGCTGGCTTGGAAACCATTTTACAATTTTTAGATATTGGAGGAAACGAACGTGGACAAGGACATTGCCAAGGTACTTTTTAGCGAAGAACAGCTCAAAAAACGCATTGCCGAGCTCGGAAAGCAGCTCTCCGAGGACTATCGCGATCTGAAGCCGACGATGGTCTGCATTCTCAAGGGCGCGGTTCTGTTTTATACGGATCTCGTGCGCGCGATGGACATCCCGCTGACGATGGATTTCATGGCGGTCTCCAGCTACGGCAATTCGACCAAATCCTCCGGCGAGGTTGAAATCCGTAAGGATCTGTCGACTTCGATCGAGGGCAAGCATGTCGTGATCGTCGAGGACATCGTCGATTCCGGATTCACGCTTTCCTATCTTACGCGGATGCTCGAAAGCCGCGGCGCGAAATCGATCAAGCTCTGCACGCTGCTGGACAAGCCGTCCCGCCGTGCGCCGGGCGTCACCTTGCAGGCGGATTATTCCGGCTTTCAAGTCGGCAACGAATTCGTGGTCGGATTTGGTCTGGACTACGCGGAGTTTTACCGGAACCTGCCGTATATCGGCGTGCTGAAGCCGGAAATCTACGAATAAACGCTTCTGAAAGCGAGGATAAAAGGATTGGAAGCAAAGAACAAACAGACGATGCGCCGCTTTCTTCAGGGGCCGCTTCTGTATCTCGCGCTGCTGGCGATCATTTTGGCGATCGTACAGTCGCTGGTGAATACTTCTCCGGTCAAACCGAAAACGCTGAGCTATTCGTCCCTTCTGGAATGGATTGAATCCGACGCGGGGAGCGATCTTGGCAAGAGCGGCGATCCCGAAAAGACGATCGACGGGCTGATCATTCAGCAGACGAAGGTCTATGGCAGGATCGAAAACAGCCTTGTCAAGGAAGCGGATTTCGGAACGCATTACGATTTCGAAGCCGTTATCCCGAGTGAAGATCAGTTCTACAAGGACGTCAATCAGATTTACAAAAACCTGCTTGGTCACGACGTGTCCCCCACGGAATACACGTTCACCGTAACGAACAAGCTGCCGGATTCGCCATCGTGGATCATAGAGCTTCTGCCGTATCTGATCATGATTCTGCTGTTCGGCACGTTCATCTTCATGATGATGCGCCAGCAGGCAGGCAGCGGCAAGGGCGGCGCGATGTCCTTCGGCAAATCGCGCGCGCGGCTGAACGATCCTGCTAAAAACAAAGTAACGTTTGGCGACGTCGCGGGCGCGGACGAGGAAAAGGAAGAGCTCAAGGAAATCGTCGATTACCTGCGCGATCCGAAAAAATTCACCGAGCTGGGCGCGAAAATCCCGACGGGTGTTCTGCTGATCGGCCCGCCCGGAACGGGCAAAACGCTGCTCGCGCGCGCCGTTGCGGGCGAAGCGAAGGTGCCTTTCTTCACGATTTCGGGCTCCGACTTCATGGAAATGTTCGTCGGCGTGGGCGCTTCGCGCGTGCGCGACCTGTTCGATCAGGCGCGTCGGGCGGCTCCGGCGATCATCTTTATTGACGAAATCGACGCGGTTGGTCGTCAGCGCGGCACGGGCTTGGGCGGCAGCCATGATGAACGCGAACAGACGCTGAACCAGCTGCTGGTTGAAATGGACGGCTTTTCGCAGAATCAGGGCATCATCGTTCTGGCGGCAACGAATCGCGCGGACGTGCTCGACCCGGCGCTGCTCCGCCCCGGTCGTTTCGATCGCCGAATCACGGTCAATTATCCCGATGTGGTCGGTCGTGAAGCGGTTCTGCGCATTCACGCAAAGAACAAGCCTCTGGCGGACGACGTGGATCTTCACCGCATCGCACAGCAGACCCCGTATTTCACCGGCGCGGATCTGATGAACCTGATGAACGAGGCGGCTCTGCTCGCCGCGCGCAGGAATGAAAAGCGCATTACGCTGGAAATGATCGAGGAATCGATCGTGCGCGTAATGGCGGGGCCTGAAAAGAAATCGCTGCGCGTGACGGACGAGGATCGCCGGCAGACCGCGTATCACGAATGCGGTCATGCAATCGTTTCCTATTATATTCCCGAGTGTGATCCCGTTCGCGAGGTTACGACGATTCCGCGCGGCATGGCGGCGGGCTATACGCTGTACATTCCGAAGGACGAGCGTCAGCATATGTCTCGCGCCGAAATGTGTGCGCGCATGGCTTCCTGCATGGGCGGTCGAGCGGCGGAAGAGCTGGCATTCCACGATCAGTTCACTGGCGCTTCGAACGACATCAAGCAGGCGACGAAGCTCGCGCGCGACATGGTGACCGAATACGGCATGAGTGAAAAGCTTGGTCCCGTGTATCTGGGCTCCGAGCGCGAAGTCTTCCTCGGCAAATCGTTCGCGCAGGAAAGCATGGGCTTGTCCGAGCACGTTACCGCGCTGATCGACGCGGAGGTTCAAGCACTGGTCGACGCGGCGTATGCACGCGCGATTCAGATTCTGACCGAGCATCGCGATCAGCTTGACGGGCTTTCGAAGCTCCTCGCCAAGCGTGAAAAGCTCACCGGAGCGCAGTTTGAAGCGTTCATGAAGAACGAAAATCCGGATTTCATTTAATGCTTTAGGAAGGCTGTCCGTTTGGGCGGCCTTCTTTTAATTTGCTTAAAATTACGGTGCGTGAGCGCGGCTTTTTCTTGTAATAAAGGATAAAAAAAGGCGGAAAGTAGCGAAAATTTAGCTTTTATTTCTAACCGAAGTGTGCTAAAATAGAATCATCATGATGAGGAGGAGTGACAACCATGAATCTCAATAAAATGACCATTGAAGACGTCCAGGTTTCCGGCAAAAAAGTGCTGGTTCGCTGCGATTTCAACGTCCCGCTGGATGCAGAGGGCAACATCACGGATGAAACCCGCATCAACGCCGCGCTGCCCACGATCCGTTATCTGCTCGATCACAACGCCGCGGTAATTCTGTGCTCTCATCTGGGCCGTCCGAAGGGCGAATTCAATATGAAGTATTCTCTCGCGCCGGTCGCGAAGCGCCTGACCGAGAAACTCGGCTTCGAAGTGAAGCTCGCGAAAGACGTTGTCGGTCCCGACGCCAAGCGTCTGGCGGCGGAAGTCGAGCCCGGCAAGGCGATCCTGCTCGAGAACGTCCGCTTCATGCCCGAAGAGGAAAAGAATGATCCCGAGTTCGCGAAGGAGCTCGCGTCCATGGCGGAGCTTTATGTGTCCGATGCGTTCGGCACCGTGCATCGCGCGCACGCGTCTACGGCGGGCGTCGCGGCATATCTGCCCGCAGTTGCCGGCTTCCTGATCGGCAAAGAGCTGAAGTTCCTGGGCGACGCGGTGGAAAATCCGGAGCGTCCGTTCCTCGCGATCCTCGGCGGCGCAAAGGTCAAGGACAAGATCGGCGTTATCCGCGCACTGCTGGACAAGGTCGACGTGCTGCTGATCGGCGGCGGTATGTCCTATACGTTCCGCGTGGCGATGGGCGGCAAGGTTGGTCGTTCCCTGCTGGACGAGGACTATGAAGAGGAACAGTACAATCTTAAATACTACGGAAATGATCATGAAATCAATCAAAAAATAAATAATTTCCTGTCTACCTATACAGAACTATGCCGGCTTTATCAGGCAGGAAATTTAACAGCGAAAGCCTTCCACGATGCCACTACCGCCATAATCAGCAATATAGACTGATCTGCCGATCACAGTCTGAAAAGCCCATCGATTATTATTCATCGACGGGCTTTTCCTTCTCTTATTCTCTTATTTCTTTATCAGGATTCCTTTAGGATCTCCTGCAGGCTTCTCGGTTCGTAATCCATCCACGGCTTCATACAGCCCACATTATATGCCTGTACGGGACTGTCACCGGTATGTCGGCATTCGTTGTCTTTCATTCCTTCCACACATTTCTGAAAATACATATCTTCCGGGCTGTTGTGGGTATGCCCGTAGAGTAGAATCGTGCCGCGGCTCATATGCTTCCAGCTGAAAATAGGGTAATGGCACAGCACCAGTTCATAACTCTTACCGCCTACAGAATCCCGGATCTCCCTATAATCGCAGACTTCCTGGAACAACTGCCGGTATCTGAGATCGGACACATCATCATGATTGCCACGGATCAGGACCTTTTTTCCCTTCAGGATTGCCACCAGTGCGATCAGATCCTCGTTC
>OLPR01000635.1_pt1 | contig 31487 bp, 28 predicted proteins | sample 1672761 | NCBI WGS metagenome assembly OLPR01 (sample SAMEA3136721, study PRJEB25190) | human gut metagenome | biome: human gut; feature: human-associated habitat; material: faeces | place: Austria | collected 2013 | reverse complement strand
CCATGGGAAGGGTGGTCAGGCTGTTCTTGAGGATCTGCTCCAGGCCCAGGAACTTGATAATGGACAGGTTCACGCTGGGGTGCAGGCGCAAGCCGCCCTTGTAGGGACCAATGGCGCTGTTGAACTGCACGCGGTAGCCACGGTTCACCTGCACATTGCCCTGGTCGTCCACCCACGGTACACGGAAAAGGATCACCCGCTCGGGCTCCACATAGCGCTCCAGCAGGCCCGCCTTTTCATATTCGGGGTGCTTGTCAATCACAGGCTTCAAGGTGGTCAAAATCTCCGTGGCCGCCTGGATAAACTCCTTTTCATAGGCATTGCGGGCCTTTAATCCATCCAACACGCGCTGGGCATAATCACTCATGGGACCAATACTCCTTTCAAGGGTGTGCGTCCTTGCACACCGGCTTTCATAAAGCCATAGAATAGAAATATTTTACTTGTTCATGGCTCCGGATGCAAGTTTTTCTCTGCGTTTCTTATGTTTTTCTTGCAGGGACTATCTGCTAAGCGCCTCCATGCGCGCCTCCCTCGCTTCCGGATCATCCAGCACCAGCACCTTGGTTCCCCGCTCCAGGTGCGTCCAAATCCAGTAGGCATTGATGGTGTATGTCTCATCCGTGCGGTAATCCATGCGCACGCAGCCTTCCGATGCTTTCCATCCCAATTCCTCCAGCTGTTGGGCAAAGCCGCCCTGGGATGCGGTCCTGAATCCCAATTGATGCATCAGGTTTCCACCGTCAATGCGTATGGGGTAGCGGTACGTGAAGCCCTTGCTTTCAAAAGCAATCATACGGTCTGTCGTCAGGAAGGCTCCCGCCCGCGTCTCCCGGAACAGTTTGTTCTCCGCCATAAGGCCGGTGCTTACACGCATTTTGCCAATGAGCGTGCCATATTCGTATACCCGCAGCTCCTGATTTGGCTTGTCAATGACCACGCCGTAGTGCTCAAAGGGACGCACCACCATCAGCCGGTCACTGGGCACATAGCCGCGAATGTACGCGCCGTCCTCGTGGCGCCATACGCCCACCAGGGTGAAATTTTTGCCTGTCTCCAGCACCTCCAGGCCCTGGGATTGCCCATGCACCGTTCCCAAAACGGCACTCTTGGTGCTTGGTTCCTCATAGATTTTCTGATGATCGGTGGCCTCGATGTCCACCGCCACCAGTGGGGCATACAGCTTTTCCAGCAGCTCATCCGGATCATCGCTGCCGGGCAGCAGCTCCCCGGTCAGGTAAATGGTTTCCTCCGGCGGCGCTCCCGCCTCCACATACAGCGGGAACGTAAAGACACGGTCTTCCTGCTCCTTGCGGTAAACGCTGCACCAGTAAATGCCTGGCTCCACCCGCCCCTCAGCGGTTTCCCCCTTCCACGGAATGGAAAACATGCCTTGATTCGCGATGGATTTCCGCACGGATACCACATGCTCCGTCCGATCCGCATCGGCATAAATGCTCAGCACCACTTCACTCTTGCCGCTGACGCCGCAGTCCACCATCCAGCTCTCCCGCTGGTCCAGGTAATATGTTTCGCTTCTGGGGAGGGCATATTCCAGCACCGCCTCCGCGCCACCGATGCGCACGCCGGTTGTTGCCTCCAGATATCCTCCATCCGCCGTCCACAGCTGCGCGGTTAGCGTGGCACTGCCGGACATCAGGGGCATCCCGCAGTAGGATAGGGCTTCGTAGGGCAGCGTAACCTGCCCAGGATTAACCGCCAAGTTGCTCACCACAGGCTGCTGCTCTCCATAGCCGTCGGTAACCCCCACCGTTAACACGCCGGACGCTGGAACCTCCACCACGATTTGCGCCGTCTCAAAAGGATGCAGCGTACCGGACGCCTGCACAGAAAGGGATTCCGCCACCGCGCAGCCCATTAGCAACAGGGTTGCCAGGATTGTCCCCATCCAAACCCGCATACGTTTCCCTCCGTTTTCCATGGCCTTTCATATCCGTTAGACGGTGCAGGCTATGCATTTGGTTCATGCTTGGAAAAAGGTGTGAAAAAAGGCGTCCATGGGCTCTACCCATGGCGCCTGCAAAAGCAGCCTCACATCGCCGCAATCACACGGTCCAGCAAACCGCGGAAAGTATACTTCACCCGTTCTGCCGTCTCCATGACTTCCTCATGATTCAGGGGCTGATCCAGGATGCCCGCCGCCATGTTGGTAATGCAGCTCACGCCAAACACACGCAACCCGCAGTGCCGGGCCACAATGGTTTCCGGCACGGTGGACATGCCCACCGCGTCCGCGCCCAATACCCGGGCCATGCGGATCTCTGCGGGCGTCTCAAAGCAGGGACCATTGAACCAGCAATATACGCCCTTTTGCACCTGCACGCCCATTTCCACGGCACACCGCTCCGCCAAGGCCACCAGCTCCCGGCTGTACGCCTGGCTCATGTCCGGGAAGCGCGGGCCAAAGGCATCCAGGTTCTCCCCCCGCAGGGGATTCATGCCTGAGAAATTGATGCAATCGGTAATCAGCATCAGGTCTCCCGGATGGAAGGCCAGGTTCACGCCGCCCGCCGCATTGGTAACAATCAGCGTCTTGACCCCTAGCAGCGCCATCACCCGCACAGGGAGGGTTACCTCCTTCAAATCATACCCTTCATAGGCATGGAAACGTCCCTGCATCATGCATACCCGCTTGCCGTGCAGCGTTCCGGTTACCCAGCGGCCTTTATGTCCCGGCACCGTGGAGCGCGGGAAACCGGGAATATCCGCATAGCTGATGGCCCGGGCTTCTTCCAGGGCCTCCACATAGTCCCCCAGGCCGCTGCCCAGAATGATGCCGACGTCCGCGCCGCCCACCGCCTGGCGAATGGTATCCGCGGCGGTCTGTATCTTTTGCATGTATTCACTCATGTCCGCGTATCCTTTCGTCAATACAGTTCCCGCAGGAAAGACGTTGCCCCAAAGCGCTGAGAAAGCCCCAGAAATTCCGCCACCGTGGCAGCGATATCCGCATAGGTGGCGCGTGTTCCCAGGTCTACCAGCTTTTCCATACCCGGGTACCATACCAGCAGCGGAATGTACTCCCGGGTATGATCTGTGCCCGGAAAGGTGGGATCGCACCCATGATCCGCGGTAATGATGAGCAGGTCCTCCGGACCCATAAGCGCCTGAATCTCCGGCAGCTTTCCATCGATATAGGCCAAGGCGTCCGCAAAGCCCTGGGCGTCGTTACGATGGCCATAGAGCATATCGGTGTCCACCAGATTGGTAAACACCAGGCCCTGGAAGTCCCGGCGCATGTAGTCCATCCACGCGCCAATGCACGCAGGGTTCCCCGCGGCATGGTTACTGCCGGTCAAGCCGCGATGGTAGAAAATATCCTCGATTTTCCCCACCCCCAGGCATTCCATGCCGGCTTCCTTCACCGCGTCCAAAAGGGTGGGTCCAAAGGGCTCCACAGAGTAGTCCCGCCGGCCCTTGGTGCGGATAAAGTGTCCCGGTGTTCCCACAAAGGGCCGGGCAATCACCCGCCCCACCGTATGGTCTCCGGTCAGCTGTGCCCGGGCAATCTCGCACATGTGGTACAGCTCCTCCACAGGAATGATATCCTCGTGGCACGCAATCTGGAATACGCTGTCCGCAGAGGTGTACACAATGGGATAGCCCGTGCGCATATGTTCCTCGCCCAGCTCATCCAGGATTGCCGTACCCGATGCCGGCTTGTTGCCCAGGGTCTTACGGCCAATGGCCTGTTCAAAGGCGTCCATGACTTCCCGGGGAAAACCATGGGGATAGGTGGGAAAGGGTTTTTCCAGCCGCAGGCCGGCAATCTCCCAGTGGCCAGTGGTGGTGTCCTTGCCCGCGCTCTTTTCCAGAGCCCGGCCATAGGCGCCCTTGGCCTGAGGGTCGGCAGAATAATGCGTGCCCTGAATCTGGCCCAGTCCCAGGCGCGCCAGGTTGGGCAGCTGCGGGTGGCATGCATCCACCACATGTCCAAAGGTACACGCGCCCACATCTCCGTATTTATCCGCATCCGGCAGATAGCCGACGCCAACGGCATCCAATACCGTTAAAAAAACGCGCTTCATGATTGTGCATCCTCCTCGGTTTACTGCAGGGGCAGGGTTAGCTCGTGTTCCAGGCGGTAGCGTTTCCGATATACCCGCAGGGTCAGCGGTTCACCCTTGAGCAGGGCCAGCTTCATCTCTTTCCCATGCACGGACAGTTGAATCAGCCGGTTGCGGTAGTTGAACTTAAAGGCATATCCTTTCCAGCAATCCGGCAGAAACGGCGCAAAGGACAGCTCGCGCACCGTGCGCATGCCTGCAAAGCCCTGGGTGATGGCCAGCCAGCTCCCCGACATGCTGGTAATATGGAGTCCATCCACGGTGTCGCGGTTGATGTTGTCCAGGTCCAGGCGGGCAGTGCGCTTGTACATCTCCACGGCCTTATCCCGGTAGCCCAGCTCCGCCGCCAGAATGCTGTGCACACAGGGCGACAGGCTGCTTTCATGGACCGTCATGGGCTCGTAAAAGTCGAAGTTCCGCTTCTTGGTTTCATGGTCATACAGGTGGTCCAGGAAATACATGCCCTGGAGAACATCCGCCTGCTTGATGTAGCAGGAGCGCAGAATCCTGTCCCAGCTCCAGTGCTGGCAAATGGGGCGCTCCGCAGCGGGGATTTCGCTGGCGGGCTTCAGTTCTTTGTCCAGGAAGGTATCCTGCTGGAGAAATATGCCCCGTTCCGCGTCCATGGGGTAATACATGCTGAAGGAGATCTTCTTCATGCGATCCTGTTCATCCTTGCTGAAGCCAAGCTCCCGGGCGCGCTTATCCCCCACGATGTGCGCTGCCTCCACGCACCAATCCAGGCACCAGGCCGCCATACGGTTGGTGTACCAGTTGTTGTTCACGTTATTCTCGTACTCATTGGGCCCGGTAACCCCATGAATCATGTATTTCCCCGCATGGGTGCTGAAGTGCACCCGGGAAACCCAGAACCGGGCAATCCCCAGCAGCACCTCCATGCCCTCCCGGCGCAGGTAATCCTCGTCGCCGGTATAGGTCACATAGTTGTAGATGGCATAGGCAATGGCGGCATTGCGGTGGATTTCCTCAAAGGTGATCTCCCACTCGTTATGGCACTCCTCGCCGGTGAAGGTTACCATGGGATAGAGCGCGCCCTCCAGGCCCAGTTTCTTGGCGTTCTCATAGGCCCCGGGTAGCTGCTGCCAGCGGTAGATCAGCAGCTGACGCGCCACGTCCGGCCCAGCCACCGCCATATACACCGGGAAGCAGTAAGCCTCGGTATCCCAGTAGGTGGCACCGCCATACTTCTCCCCGGTAAAGCCTTTGGGTCCGATATTGAGCCGGGCATCCTCCCCCGTATACGTACTTAGCAACTGAAACAGGTTGAACCGAATCCCCTGCTGGGCGCTGTCGTCGCCCTCGATCTGTACATCGGCCATTTCCCATTTCTGCTTCCAGGCATCGCACTGCGCTTGCCGTGCTTTCTCATATCCTTCCTCCAGCGCGTCATAGGCCGCGTCCATGGCCAAGCGCAGGAGCTGCTTCTCGTCATGATCCCGGCTGGTGTACACCAGGGCAAATTTATCCAGGGAAACGCTATCCTCCGCCTTGACTTCCCCCACAAAGCGCATGGCGCAGCCGCCCTTCACCGCCGCCGTATCAATGCAGCTGAGGGTCTCGCACCGGGCGGCCATGGCCGCCGCCACCGTAAACCGTGGCGTACCGAAGGGATTTTCACGTGTTTTGACCAGCACAGCGGCAGCGTTTTCCTCCGCCACGCCATCCAGCATATCCCAGAAGCGCTCCTGATAATTGGCGTCCAGGTTACGGACGTCTCCATCCAGATAAGGGGTCATTTCCAGTTTGCAGTCAAAGGAAGGCGTAACCGTATAGCGCAGGGCCAGCAGCTCCTTGCGCGCCATGGATACAAAGCGCTCACAGTCAATGCGCAGGCTGCCCTTGGGCGTTTCCGCCATGACGCTGCGGGTCAGGATACCGTTGCGCATATCCACCTCCCGGTGGAATTCCCATACGGTTAATGTATTCAAATCCAGGGGAACGCCATCCAGCAATACATGCACGCCGATGAGGTTCACGGCGTTGATGACCTTGCCGAAATACTTGGGATAACCGTTTTTCCACCATCCCACCCGGGTTTTGTCCGGGAACCAAACGCCACCCAAGTACGTGCCCCGGTGGCAATCCCCAGAATAGTCCTCTTCAAAATTGCCGCGCAGGCCCATATATCCATTTCCCAGGGAGGTCAGGCTCTCCCCCAGGCGCATCTGCCCGGGGTCCCAGCCCGTCTCCACCACTTTCCAGGGATGCACGGTAAAGCTCATACCGTCTCTCCTTTCAGGCAAAATCAGCCAAACCCAGCTGCTTGAAGCGTACCGCATCCTGGGCGAAAAGTCAAGAGGAAGGCGAGGCTTCCCTGCATGGATGATCTTCCATATATAAGAGAAGAGCGCGCGCCCATAGCTGAACGCGCGCCCTTCGGCTTATGTCTCTTTGAGCGTACTTGAAGCATCGCTCTTCATTTGTCCCGCTGAAACATCTTTGTTACATCTTCGCGATGATAGATGCATTCTGCAGGAAAAACTTGCTGTTTAGGGATATTTGGGTCTCCCCGAATTAACCGAACTAAGGTATCCGACGCTGCTTTTGCCATGTTAAGAATTGGCTCATACACGGCCAAATAGTCAATTAAGCCATACTGGTAAAGCCTATGTACGCCAAAGCCGGCCACTCGGATTTGGTCTTGGGTAATATCGCGCATTTTCAATGCACTCATGGCACCGACCGTGGACCGTATGGAAGTACAGAACACAGCATCTAAGGCAATTCCAGAATCCAACAATCGTCCAAACTCATTAACTGCTTCCGTCGTTCTCTGTGAGTCTACTTGTATGATTGCTGCTGGAGTGACATTGTTCTGGCGTAACATATCCGTCATGCCATTGACACGGTCACGATGCGCAGAAATTCCATGTTTATCTCCTACAATTGCAATTTTTCTTTTTCCGAGTTTCAAGAGCCAATTTGCTACCTCTGCCGCACATTCCGCATTATTCTGCTGAATAATACACGCGGGGCTATCCGGCATACATGCTGGTGCCCTGTCAAAGAAAACCGTAGGAATATCATGCAAAGCCACATGATTGCATTGACTATCTGGAATATAGATCAATCCTGCTGCACGCTGAGCATACATGGAATCAATAAAACGTTGACTTTCTTCCCCATTTTCCGAGGAGTTGAAGAAAACAGTGGAATAATCATATGCAAAAAGGCACTGCTGGACTGTGCGCATCATAAGCGCCATACTATCATCCAAAATATCAGGCACGATAACACCCACAGTAGGCATTGCCTGCATACGCATGCCTCTTGCAATCACGTCTGGCTCGTAATGCAACGCCGCCATTGCATCCCGCACTCGCTTTTCTGTTTCTACCGAAAAGCGACCGTTTTGATGAATCACCCGCGATACCGTAGCAATGGATACGCCACTGTATTCAGACACTTCACGAATTGTTGCACGCTTGCCTGTGTTCATATACACCTCATTGCCTTTTTTCAGTACACGCAGCGCTTTTTCATAGCATAAACTTGCTTTCCTGATTGTTCATAAAAATAAATAGGAATCTATTATTAGTATAGAACATGATACCCATTCCGTCAAGCAAGGCAATGTCATGTTAATTGAACAAGCGTGTATTCCCCTGCCACAACCCTGTCGGTTACTGCTGCTCCCGTTGCATAATGGCTTCGGACCAAATATAGGCCCAATCATCATGCAGGCGTTCCTTGCGAACTTTTATATGCAGCTCATCTCCAGTTCGAGTAATCCAGAGTTTTGTTTTGAAACAGGTTTGGAAAAACCATTGGGTTATCTCCAGTTGATCTTTCTCAGCTATGACAGTTGCACATGACTGATCGTAAGCCGGCATAGCAGACTGTGCAAAATGCGGAATCCACTTGCCATCCAGGCGTGCAATCACCGATAGCTGATCGTTCATCGTCAATCGGAATCCTTCTGCACAGCGGTGAATTTCTAATTTTTCCACATTCTCATTGGTAATCGTATAAAAATCTCGATTTGCGTTGATGTTGCCAAATGGCCGAAGCTCAGGCTGCAAATGGAAGTTGCCCGCTTTGCGCAGGTAGACCCCTTCCCATCCTTCCAGATTACCGTGCGGCACAGCACTGCCAGGCGCAGGAATGCTCAGCTGCTCCATGTAGTTTCGTAGCGCCGCATAGCCTTCCGGGTCTTCCTCCAAGTGATCAGGGTGCGGTACGCAGAATAGATACTGGTCCAATATATCAAAGTTCTGATCCATGTCATGAGGCTCTGATGCCGCCTGATTAATGGCAAGGACCATATCATGTGGCCGGCTCATAAAGCAGTCTTGTCCGTGTCCACCAGAAAAGCGGAAGGTATCCGGTGTGCGATAAATCCACAGCTGGTAGCCATAGCCATCCTGGCCATTATCAATTTGCTTTGTTGTTGCATCCTTCATCCATTGCTGATCAATGAGCTGCCGACCATTCCAATTGCCATTTTGCAAGTACAGCATACCTAGGTGAAGATTATTTTCTGTGCAGGATGCGACACCAGGCGCCGGATGCAGCCCGCCACGGAAAGTCATCCAGCGGAAATGCTCCAAATCGCAACCAATTGGCTTCAATACGCTTTCTGTTAAATATTCCAGCACGCTTTTTCCCGTAACTCTTCGAACGATTTCCGCCAGCATGCAAGACCCTGCCGTATTGTACATAAAGCGTGTTCCCGGTTCATAGTCCACAGGTGTTGTCAAATAGTTCTCTACCAGTTTTTCACCGGCCTGCGCATGGACACTCATACCATTGCTCATGGTTAAAAGATGTTTCACTTTCAGCTTTCCCAAGTTGCCTGAGGTATTCAAATGCAGCTGTTCAATTTCCTTCGCAAATAGGTCCGCAATTCGATCCTCTACAGATAAAATTCCTTCCGTGCATGCGGCCCCTATGGCTGTTGCCACATAGGATTTCCCAAAGGAATGGCAAATATGAATGGTTTTGCTGGTATAGGGAGACCACCATCCGTCTAGAATCAGTTTACCGTGACGGCACAGCATAATGCCATGCATTTCCGTTCCAGATTTTTCGAGCGCCTGTACCATTTTCAGAAGTTCTCTACTGGAAATACCGACGCTCTCAGGAGTCGAGCGAACCAACGTCGTTTCATTCATCCTCATCATGCCTCTTTTCTACGTTTTCTTCCAAGAACTGTTACCACAGCTGCGGCAAGCGCTACGGGCACTGCCGCCAAAAGGAACATTCCCTTGTATCCGCAGGCTTGTACAGCTACACCGCCGGCCATGGGTGCAAAAGCCTGCCCAATATCTGTACCCAGATAGTACGTGCAGCTTGCAGCGCCTCTTCTTTCCTCTGGTACACTATTTAAGCTTCTCGCTTGCAACGCAGGCTGCACTGTGCCAAGACCCAATGCTTTCAGTATCGCCGCACACGCAAAAATAATTGCGCCGCCATAGCCTGCCATGCCTCCCAGCAACAAAAAGGCTAATGCCATGACGCCCAGGCTGAGTGGTATCGCCATGCGATTGCGGTCTGCAAACTGTCCCCCAAACATCCGTGCAACAAACAGTGCCACTGCGCTTAGGGTAAAATACCAGCCCACTGATCCAAGATGCAGCTGATGTCCGAACAGGGAAACAAAGCTGTTTTCGATTCCGGTGCAGCCGGAAACAAGAATGGCCAATACACCATAAGGGACCGCTTCCACCGCAAAGCAATCCGACAGGCGAAACGCATATCGCTCATGCATTTTTGTTCCCATGGGCTGGCTTTCCACGGTCCATGCCGCCAGCATCGCTGACAAGATCAATAAAGCCGCTGCTGTACGAAGCGTGGTTTCATAGCCAAAGTGTTCCCCTAACAGCAGCCCCAGTGCAGGTGCCACTGCCGTTGAAATTGTTTGTCCTATGGCAAAATATCCCATTCCCTGGGTCATGCGTTCTTCTGGAAGAGTCCCCGCCACTAATGTCATTGTAATGGTTGTTGCCAGGGAGAATCCAATGCCATGTAAGATACGGAAGAAAATCAAAACGGTGAGAGACGCCGTCAAACTGCATCCTACCATTGCTACACTGATAAGCAGCAAAGAAGCAATGAGCAACCGCTTTCGTTCCAAGCGATCGCTGATAATTCCCGTAAAAGGACGCATTCCCAAGGAAGCAATGGATAGCACACCCACAACCGTCCCCGCAGCCGCTGTGGTTAATCCTACGCTGGTAGCATAGAGCGTTATTGTGGTTGACAACATGTAAAAGCTGATGGATACAATTAAATTGATGCACAATAACGCCACATAAGCGCGATTAAATAAATTGCTCCGTTTCATCGTATTGCTTCTCCTCTCATCTTTTCACAATCCAAGAGAGAGGATACATTATGTTGCATCTGCGGCGTATATTGTATTTCTAACTCGCCCTTTATCAATTCAAAGGCGTACCGATATTCGCCCATTTCCCCCAGGCTTTTCCCAATCATTTCAAAGCGGTACGGAGACATCCATGCACCACTGAACCAGCATGGTTCATCCGGTATACCGTACACTCCTGTATCAATGGAAAAATGAGCAGACGTCCAAAGATGGCTTGGATTCTCAAGCCACTTTCCATGCAATCCTATGGAGAATACGCATTCTATTCCCTTTTTGTACTGGTGCAGCCGTACTTGGTCATCCTCCAAAGCAAAGGAAATGGCTTCATCCTCAGATATCCTCCATTTTTCATTTTTCCATTCGCTTGCAGGGGCAGCGTCTCCCACCGGAGCCATGCCTGGAATATGAGGTAACGGCTCACTTACCGTATTATTCAACGGGTCTTTATTTTTCAAAGCCGGTAATAGGTAAGTCTCAAAGGCCTCCAACGCATAAGAGGAGTCCGTCATATCCGAGAGTATCGTCACTGCTGCATCCAATTCAGGAAGGACAATAGCATACTGCCCCCATCCGCCATCCATTCGGTAGCCTCCAAAGGCATTGCGCCAGATTTGCCATCCATAACCGGCTTCATTTCCAGTTTGTCCGGTTCTGACATGTTCTTTAGTCGCCTGACGGATCGTTTCGGCCTGCAGCAGCCTATGTCCAAACCAGTCACCTTCACGCAGGTACAGCAACGCATACTTCATAAAACTGCTTGCAGACATGGACGTTACAACAGGGTTGTACTGACCCCTGCTATTGGTAGGTGCCCACATAGATGCCCCCATAGGTTCGCAAAAGTGACGTCGTTGATATGCTTCGATACGCTCACCTGTGGCTCGTTCTGTTACCGCATAAATCATGTGTGGAACCGTATTATTATAGCGAAAATGCATTCCTGGTTCCTCCACAGGTGGCGTGTGTAGAAACAAATCAATCAGATCCGCGTCAAAGTCCTGGAACAGCGCAGGAAATGGATCTTCCTTCTGCCCTGTTTGCATAGTAAGTAAGTCCGAAACCCGCATATGTGCTATCTGCGCATTTTCGCAGGAAATCTCCGGGAAAAAACCAGTTACCAGGTCATCCGTGTGCAGTTTTCCTTCTTCCATAGCGGCCAGCAGGTTCAGGGAAAGGATTGACTTTGCGGCGGAACAAAGGCGATGGGGCGTATCCAATGTGTAAGGGGCAACCGCATCCGCATAGCACACACCCGCACGGCGAGCAATCATCAAAGCATGCAAACGATAATTATGTGCCTGCAGTGCCTGTAAGAAATTCGCAATAGCCTGTCTGGAAATGCCTGCTTCCTCTGGTACATGAAAATATTTCATGCTTTCATTCACCCCTTTACGCCGCCAATAACAATTCCCTTGACGAATCCCTTTTGCAAGAACGGATAAATCAGCATCACAGGGAGGAGCGCGATCACGGCAATAGCCATGCGAATTCCCACGCTGGGAATGGTAATTCCCGCTGTCAGCGCAGAGTTTGCGGCATTGTTACTGATAAAGTCCGCACTGGCAATCAAGCGATTCAGCAAATTCTGGATGGTATACAAATCCGTCCGCTTAACCAAGTAATACAGTCCGTTCATCCAGTCATTCCAGTAGGCCAAGCCGCTCATTAGCGCGATGGTGGCCAGAATTGGTTTGGATAGCGGAAGTACAATTTCCAACAATGTTCGCAGTTCCCCCGCACCATCAATACGCGCCGCTTCAATAATTTCGTTGGGGATATTGGCCACAAAATATGTGCGCATGACAATGACGCCAAAACCATTCATGAGCAGGTTCGGCAAAATCAATGCCCAAAACGTATCTTTGATATGGAAGGTTTGTGTCCACATCATGTAGCTTGGAATCATACCGCCTTTAAAGAGCAGCGTAAAAAAGACCAGAAATGAAAACACATTTCGTCCAACCAAATTAGGGCGCGAAAGTGGGTAGGCCAACAGCGCCGTAATGGATACGTTGAGAACAGTACCACATAGAGTAGACAGTATCGTCATCTTATACGCGGTAAGGATTTGCCCCCGGCTATGCCACAGATATTGGTAAGCATCCAGTCCCCATTGGGAGGGCCAAAAGGAGTAGCCGTTTTCCATCAGGGAAGTTTCCGTCGCAAAAGAGGAAGTTACCAACAACAGTAAAGGCAGTATGCAAGTAAGGGCCAGCAACATCAAAACTACGTTCACCAGAACGCTTGCTTTCATGGATATTTTCATTGTCTGTCCCTCCTTCTTAAAACAGTGCCTGTTCACGGTCTACGCGACGTACAATGGCATTCGTACCCAGTACAAGGAAGAACCCCATTACCGACTGTATGAAGCCTGCCGCCGAAGCGCGCCCCACGTCGTTTGTTTCCAGCAGGCCACGATATACATATGTATCAATGGTGTTGGTCGCATCATACAGCAAGCCAATGTTCATTGGTACCTGGTAAAACAAGCCAAAATCGGAATAAAACATTCTTCCGATAGCCAATAGCGTTAGAGTAACAATGACTGGTTTAAGCATAGGAAGGGTAATGTATCGCACCTGCTTCCACCAGGTAGCACCATCCACAATGGCTGCCTCATAATATGTCTGATCAATACCTACAATGGTAGCGTAATAGATAATGCTGTTGTATCCAAAGGTCTTCCATAATTGCGTAATTACGAGGATGTAGGGCCAATATGCGGCTTCAGTATACCAAGCAATCGGCTCCATACCTAATGCTTTTAAAAGACTGTTGTTGATCATTCCGTTATCTTGCCCTAAAAAAGCATATACGATATAACTAACAATTACGTATGAAATCAGATGCGGAATCAGAATGACTGTCTGATAAAATTTCTGCATTCGCTTTACACGAACCATGTTTAACAGAATCGCTACAAAAATAGCCACAACGGTACCTAATAAAATAAATACAAGATTATAACCCACCGTGTTTCTGATAATAATCCAGGCATCTGAAGATTTAAATAGATACGTGAAATTCTTAAAGTTATTGAAATCACTTTTCCAAATTCCCAACGCATACTTAAACTTCTTGAATGCCAATTGCAGTCCTGCTAAAGGCATATAGTTATTGATAAGCAAATATGCTAATCCAGGCACCATCATGAGATAAAGTGGCCACTGTTTCAGGATGCGCCTATACACGGAAAGCGTATTCTGTCTGGTCATATGTTCCTTCCTCCAATGAAGAACGGGCGGGAACAGCCCGTGCCATCCCCGCCCGTTCCTAATATTTATTGAGCGCTTTGCCAGGCATCCAGTTGTGCTTGTTTTTCTGCAATAATTGCATCCATTCCAGCAGCCTCTAAATCACTTAGGAATTCGGCATACAATGTTTCTGTATCCCCTACATCCAATAACAACGAATTCACATACTTGTCCACGATTGTGGAGCACGCGCTGATTTCATCCGCAACATTAGTGGGGTCAAAGGTGAAGCCCAGTGCCGGAGACTTCATGCAAGTCGCATTGGAGTCCAGCCAGCTCTGATACACATCCGCAGGATCCGGCTTCCAAGGGTAGGTAATGGTAATATTCGGCCAGAAAGTGCCCATGCCGGACGGCCAACCAGTATTGAACGCATCCAGGCCCTCGGGGAAATCAATATTGCCTTCTTCCGTTACAACATAATGCACGCCTTCAATGCCATTGCACAGTAAATTAGCAATATCCGCATCTGTGTACAGCAAATTCAGGAATTTCACCGCCGATTCCTTACGCGGGCTGAGCGCCGGCACGCACCAAGTCATGGCAGTGACATTGTTGGTAGTGGAATATGCCTGGGGCATCAGCTGGCATGCATACAGCTCCATACCGTTGCCCTTTTCCTGCACACTACGGCCCACTTCCTCCGTGCAGTACTGTCCAAACGTGCCGAACGCCTGTCCATTGGACAGGTACGCAAACGCACCGTCCTGAGCATTCAGCGGGTCCTTCATAAAGAAGCCCAGTTCGTTCCACTGCTTGGCATAGTCCAACATTTCCTTGAATATATCCGTTTCATAGCCGTTTACAACCTGTAAGCTGCCGTCTCCGCCTTCAAGCACCAAGCATCCCAGCGGTGACTCCGTGCCCAGGTAGTCCAGGCCAACAATATTAAAATATGCACCGCCGTTCCCATTAGCAATCATCGTCATGTCCGGGTAGGCAGCTTTCACTTGCTTCAGTGCTTCTGTCAGCGTTGCGTAGTCCACAATCGTATCCGGATCGATACCTACTTCATCCGCAATTTCTTTGCTCATAAAGAACAACTGCGTAGACGAAAAAGCGTCGATTTTGGGTGTACCATAAATTACTCCGCCAATTCTGGCGCATTCAATATTATCACCCAAGGCGTCCAGAATTCCCTGGCCATAGGTGGCAAGCAAATCATCCAAGGGCGCCAAAGAGCCGCTATCTGCTAGCACCGACATGGCAGGCATAAAGCTGCAATTGAACAAGTCCACGCTGCCATCCGTCAGCATCAAGTTCACTTGGGTGGACCACGATGCAAAATCGATGCACACAAGATTCACGTGGAATCCTGCTCCTGAACCATATCCCGCTGCTCCGCGGCGTTCATTGTAAGCATATAAGCAACTTCAATGGTTTCTACCTGTTCCGCGCTTGCGAAGCTTGTCATCCCTAACATCAACGTCAGTGCCATCAAGAAGGATAACCATTTTTTCATTTTGAACGCTCCTTTCATGGGTAAACGTTTACCCTCTGGCTAAAATATATCATATCTTGCAAGATATTGTCAAGTATTTTTTGTTTTTAAACCAAATAGTAAATGAAGGAAATCAATTGGCTTCTTAATACTGCACTGCTCTTCCTGCAATTCTATCGGCCATTCTTGCATTAAGACGCCAAAGCATCCAGCCAATTCTTACGCTCCGGCGCTCATTGGACCATTCCCATTTTTCATAAAATTGTTACATGAGTAAAGTAGAATATATGAAGCCTGCTGTTAGCGCCTCAATAAAAAAGTCAGAGGGGTTATGGCCCCTCCGACATCTTCCCGGAGTTTTCATATGTTGCTACCTTGAAGGCAACCGTCTTGCTGCCTATTTGCTCTTCCATCTACAATAAGCGTTATTGCTTTGCACCGCAGTTCGGGCAGAATTTCGCGCCCGGTTGCAGTGGCTGGCCACAGGCCGCGCACTGATTCGCCGCACTTTGCTGCGCCCCGCAGTGAGAGCAGAATTTGGCACCAGGGGCAAGCGGCTGACCGCACTGGGAGCAAAAAGCGGCAGCGGCAGGCTGTGTCCCTGCGGCCGGCTGTGCAGGCGCGGTGTGCTGCGCTGCCTGCAGGCTCTGGGCAAACATCTGCCCCATGGCCACGCCTGCGCCCATGCCCATACCCATGCCCGCAGAACCACCGGGATTATTGGCCGCTTCCCGCATGGCTTCCGCCGCCTGATACTGACTGTATTTGCCCAGATCACCCATCACCCCCATGGAAGTGCGGCGATCCATGGTCTTTTCCACTTCTTCCGGCAGGCTGATGTTTTCAATCACAAAGCTGCTCAGCTGCAACCCCAGGGGAGCCAGCTTCGGGTTGATGGCTTGTAGCGCCTGCGCCCCCAGCTCCTCATAGTTGGCTGCCAGGTCCAGGGCGGGAATCTTGCTTTCCGCAATGGCGTCGCTGAGCCCGGAAACCAGTGTACGCTTGATTTGTCCCTCCACGCCTTCCACCGTAAACAGGGAAGCCGTGCCAAACACCTCCCGGAGGAATGCCGCGGGGTCCGTTACCCGGAAAGCGTAAATGCCAAATGCACGCAAACGGATCATGCCCAGCTCCGCGTCCCGCATCATCACCGGATTGGAGGTACCCCACTTCCGATCCAGAAATTGCTTGGTGCTAACGAAGTACACATCCGCCTTAAAGGGAGAGTTGAAGCCGAACTGCCAGGCTTTCAGCGCCGTTAGAATGGGCATGTTTGCCGTGCTGAGGGAATAGCGTCCGGGGGTGTAAACGTCCGCCAGCTGGCCCTCGTTCACAAAAACAGCGGCCTGGCTTTCCCGTACCGTCAGCTGAGCACCCATCATGATCTCTTTGCCGTTCATGTCGTACTTGTGGACCATGGTATCTGTTGTATTATCCGTCCACTCAATGACATCAATCAGTTGGCCCTTGATAATATTGGAAAAGAAGCCCATAGATTTTCACCCCCGCTTTTTGTTTATTCCTCCGCCAAAGCCGTTACATTGGGCAATACCCGGATACTGGTCAGCTGAAGCTCGAGGTCCAGATATATACGTGCCTGGTCGATGACCTCCATGGTATGCTCATTGACCAACCGGGTAATGGAGTCGCTCTCCTCGCTTTGTGTGCCCAGCATGGGGCAGCACAGCACCCGAACATGATCCGGCGCCACCACAGCCACCACGATACGCATGCCCTGCAGCTCCGCGCCGAAGAAGTTACGCAGCGCTACCTCCAGGCGCTCCGGGCCATAGTGCCAGCGGCCTGCAAGATATTCTTCCCCCGTTGGTAGGGAAAGGTCAACCATCACACAGGCTGCCTGGGGGTCCATACGGCTGCGAAGCAGCCGCATATGGTTGAGCACGTACTTTTTCCCTGTAATACGCTCCGAGAGCAAATCTCTGAAAAATTCATGGCGGCACACCTGCAGCATGTCCGCCTCGCCAAAGTTATCATTGGAAAAATCCGCATGGGTGCGATTGAGCAGGGAGCGAAGCTCGGTAATGTTTTCTACCAGCTCCCCGGCGTTTTCACTGACGGCAAAAATCGGCAAAATAGGATAAAACGCCGTTAAATGCCCCATCAGCAGTGCCTCCTGCTCCATATCCAGCCGGATGCCAATACCGTCCACATGATGTGCCTTCAAACAGGCAATAGCGCCTTCCGCAGAGTTGCATATCCGCGGTACGCGAAACCCCAGGCTCTCCCAGGAAGAAACCGCCTGAAAGGCATCCAGTATTTCGGGCCGATCCGTCACAAGAAGGATTTTATACATCCGACATCCTCCGTTTCCAGTCCATAAAAGATACGTCCATAAAAAGGGGTCTATAAACGAACGTTTTTATTATACATTGGATTGGTGGAAAACACAAACAATTTCTCATGAATTGTCATCATTTCCGCCATAATGTCCGTTTTCTGTTTCACGGCTGTGGGGAGCATTGGCAGCCCTTCCCAGATAATACTTCCGCAATATTTCCATGCAGGCACCGGCAGGCAGCAGCCGGCGCATCCATACGGCCAGATGCTGGTCCGCGCTGGCAATGCATACCCGGAGAGGCATTTTTCGCCGCAGCAGAAGCCTTGCCACCCGCCGCCCCAGCCGTGCGGGATCAGAGCCCCCTGCCTCATCCCGGTTGATCACGGCAATGCCGTGTTCCATCGGCGCCGCATAGGGTGACCCCTGTTCCAGAGGGATATGCGCCCGATAAGCCTGGCTGCCGCCGCGATGATCCCCTGGCTCCACCAGGCACACCTGAATGCCCATGGATTTCGTCTCCATGGCCAGGCACTCCGCATAGCCCTCCAGCGCATGCTTGCTGGCCGTATAGGCGCTTTGGAAAGGCGTGCCCAGTAAGCCGTTGATAGAGGAGAAAATAATGATTTTTCCGCATCTCTGCTCACGCATCAGCGGCAGCACGGCCTGGTTCATGCGCACCACACCCAGGTAGTTGGTTTCCAGCACCCGGCGGTATTCTTCCACTGGCACCTTCTCGCACGGGCCAAGCACCAGCACCCCCGCGCAATGCACCACCGCATCCACCCGTTCACTGATGGCCAGCGCCGCCTTCTGAAAGGCTTCCACGCTCTCTTCCCTGGTCACGTCCAGGGGCAGGCGGAAAATACCATCCGCCGCTTTATCCCCGGTGAAAGACCGCGCCCCGGCAATGACGCAGAACCCTGCCTCCCCAAGTGCTTGCGCCGTATAGCGTCCCAGGCCGCTGGATGCGCCGGTGATCCATACGGTGCGCCGTTCATCAGCCATGCGCTTCCTCCTCGCGGAGCAGGTGCCCCACTACCTGCTCGGAGTTTGCCGCTGCCAGGCGCACAAAGGAGGGGTAATCCATGGTGGACGTACCGTTGGCCTGATCGGAAATGGAGCGGATCACCCCGCATGGTACCCCATGCATATAGCAGGCATGCGCCACCGCCGCGCCTTCCATCTCCACCGCCTTTGCCTGAAAACGTTGATGGATGCGCTGGCGGGTCTCTTCATCGCAAATGAATTGATCCCCGGTGGCAATTACGCCCGTATGGACCCGTAGCCCCGGTACATGGGCGGCGGCTGCCAGGAGCTTTTCCCGCAGTCCCGGATCGCAGGGGATCTCCACCAGGCCAATTTTGCTCACATATCCCACCGGGTCGCCAATGGGCGAAGTATCCATGTCGTGCTGCACCGTGCAGCTGGCCACCACCATATCGCCAATGCTCACGCCCGCTTCCCCGGCGCCGGCCACCCCCAGGTTCAGTATCCACCGGGGATGATGCCGCAAAATCATGCTCTGCGCGCACAGCGCCGCGTTGACCTTGCCAGGACCGCACACCGCCAGCACAACCTCCTGTCCAAAGAGCGTACCGGTATACAGCACATCCATGCCGATTTTTTCCTCACGCAGGTTCTCCATCTGCGCCTTAAGCTGTTCCAGTTCCACGGCCATGGCGCCAATCAAGCCGACCATAGGTTTTTCCACCCTTCTCTTTTCGCTTCTGCAAAAAAGGGAGGCGCTGGGACGCCGCTTTGCTGGGCGTGCGTCTTCCACGCCTCCCCGATCTGTATATCGCCTGTTGCCTCTGCCGTCAGTTCCGCAGGGAATGCAGCGGCGCGGGAATCCGTCCACCCCGGGCAATGAAGTCCTCGTTGCCCCAATGGTTCACCGGCATCACCGGCGCAAAGCCCAGCAGGCCGCCGAATTCCACCCGGTCCCCGGCCTTCTTTCCCACGGCGGGGATTACCCGCACGGCGGTGGTCTTGTTGTTCACCATGCCGATAGCCGCCTCATCCGCGATGATGCCGGAAATGGCCGCCGCCGAGGTATCCCCCGGGATGGCAATCATATCCAGGCCCACGGAGCATACGCAGGTCATGGCTTCCAGCTTTTCCAGGGTCAACGCTCCCGCGGCTGCCGCCTCGATCATGCCGATATCTTCACTCACGGGAATAAAGGCGCCGGACAGGCCGCCCACATGATTGGATGCCATAACGCCGCCCTTTTTCACCGCGTCGTTGAGCAGGGCCAGGGCTGCTGTGGTACCGGGAGCGCCGGCCATTTCCAAGCCCATCTCCGTGAGGATATGCGCCACGCTGTCCCCACGGGCAGGCGTGGGTGCCAGGGACAAATCCACAATGCCAAAGGGTATCTGCAACCGTTGGGAGGCTTCCCGGGCCACCAGCTGGCCCACCCGGGTAATCTTGAACGCCGTGCGCTTGATGGTCTCCGCTACCACGTCAAAGGGTTGCCCCTTGACCTGCTCCAGCGCGCGCTTCACCACGCCGGGACCGGATACGCCCACGTTAATGGCGCATTCCGGCTCGCCCACGCCGCAGAAGGCGCCGGCCATGAAGGGATTGTCCTCCACCGCATTGGCAAACACCACCAGCTTGGCGCAGCCCAGGCCGTCCTGATCCGCGGAGCGGGCAGCGGTTTTCTTGATGATTTCCCCCATTTCACGGATGGCGTTCATGTTCAGGCCCGCGCGGGTGCTGCCCACATTCACGCTGGAGCAAAGCCGCTGGGTGGTGCACAGCACCTCGGGGATGGACTGAATCAACCGCTCGTCCGCCCGGGTCATACCCTTTTGGGTCAGGGCGCTATAACCGCCCAGGAAGTTCACGCCCATCTCTTCCGCCGCTTGATCCAGCGCCCGGGCAATGGGCCGCGGGTCCCCCTGGCAAATCAGGCTAACCGGGGTAACGGAAATCCGCTTGTTGACAATCGGGATGCCCAGCTCCTGTTCGATATCCTCGCCGGTTTTCACCAGCCGGTCCGCCGTGCGGCATACCTTGTCATATACGCGCTGGGCGCACTTCTCCGCATCCTGATCGGAGCAGTCCAGCAGGTTAATCCCCAGGGTAATGGTGCGGATGTCGAAGTTCTCCTCCTGGATCATCCGCATGGTTTGCAGAATTTCGCTGGTTTCGATCACGCCCCATGCCCCCCTTACACCCGGTGCATGGCGTCAAAAATATCCATGCGCTGCATGTGGATGGTCATTTGCAAATCGTCGCGCACCGGCTGGAGCGCCGCGTCGATGTCCGCAAAGGTCATGTGCGCGCCGTCCAGGTCCACCACCATCATCATGGTAAAGTAACCACCCAGGATGGTTTGCGTAATGTCAAGAATGTTGATATTCAGCTCGCTGAGCTTTGTGGCCACCTTGGCAATAATGCCCGTGGCATCCAGCCCGGTTACGGAAATGACAGCTTTGGTCATGTTTTCCACCCTCCCCAGAGATTGTAGGTATGCAAGCACTATACCCCCTCCGGCCCCGGATGTCAAGCACCGGCAAATTTCGTCTTGCATTTCTGCTTCCCCATGGCTATGATAGAAAGCGTTCCTTTACCTCAACCATCTGCCGGGAGGTGTTTCCTTGCAAAAGCAGGTGCTCGCCATTCATGACCTGAGCTGTGTGGGCCGCTGTTCCCTTACCGTAGCGCTGCCGGTTCTTTCGGCGGCGGGGCTGCATGTTTCCGTGCTGCCCACGGCGCTGTTGTCCACGCATACGGGTGAATTTACAGGCTATACCAACCTGGATCTTACCCAGGAAATGGCCAAAATTTACGCGCACTTTCAAACCCTGCCCCTGCGGTTTGACGGATTGTACAGCGGTTTTCTGGGCAGCTGGGAACAGCTTGCCCTGGTGGAGGACGTATTCGCCCATTACCGCCGCGCCGACACGTTATTGCTGGTGGACCCGGTCATGGCCGACCATGGCAAGCTGTACGCCACCTATACCGAAACCCTGGCCCGGGACATGGGCCGGCTGTGCCGCCAGGCGGACGTCATTGTCCCCAACCTTACCGAAGCGGCCATTCTGCTGGAAGCATCCTACCGGGAGCAGCCTTCCTTCCCCCAGGTGGAGGCCATGCTGCGGGCGCTGCACAAGCGGTATGGTTGCCGGCAGGCGGTGATTACCGGCATTCTTCGAGACGGATTGCTGGGCGCCGCCGCTTACGACGCGCAGCGTGACTGCGTTTTCTTCCATGGGCAGCCGCCGATGGAGCATGTGTTTTACGGAACCGGAGACGTGCTGGCCAGCGCACTGCTGGCGGGGCTCATGCGCGGGCGCAGCCTGTCGCAAGCCACCACCCTGGCCGTGGACTTCACCTATCAAAGCATGCTGCATACCCTGGATAACGGCTTGCCGCTTCGTTATGGCGTAGCCTTTGAGCAGGCGCTTCCCATGCTGGTGCGTTCCCTGGAATCCAATGCATGCTAAAAAAAGACCCGCTTTCAGAAAGGCACGCCATTCTGAAAGCGGGTTTTTGCATATCAGGGAGGTTATTCTTCCCCTGCCGTTTCGCTGCTTTCCTCTTCCGCAGCGGCAGTTTCCGTCTCCTGCACCGCAGGGGCATGGGTGGCTTCGTCCGTAGCAGGCGCGGGCGTGGGCGTAGCCGTCGCCGTGGGCGTGGGCGTAGCCACAGGGGTTGCAATCACCTCCGGAGTTGGCGAAGGGGTAGGGATGGGCGTGGGGGTGGCCAGCTCCTGCTCATAAAGCTTTTCCAGGGTGGCAGCGCCGGCTATGCCGTCCGCCTTCAGCCCCACAGCCTTTTGGAAGGCCTTTACCGCGTCCACCGTGCCGCCCAGATAGGTACCTGTCACCGTGCCGCCGTAGTATCCCAGCTCCTTGAGTTTGGCCTGGAGCCACCACACGTCCTCCCCGGAGCTGTTCTTTTTCATCTGCTCCAGGGGCATGGGCGGCATGGCGCCGCTGATATAGGTGGGTGTAGCTGTGGGTTCCGGGGTTTCCTCCGGCAGCATCCGGCTGTAATCCAGCGGAGGAAGCTCCAGGGATGCCCGCAGTTCGGGATCATCCGGCAGGTCTTCCCGGATGGTGACCACTGTGCCTTCCCCCACGTTGTCATAGATCCATTTGGCGTCCGCCACGGTCAGGCGGATGCAGCCGTGGGACACCCGCGTGCCCAGGTTTTTATAGGAGCTGACGGAAAGATCCATGGTGTTGACCGAGTTGTAGATCACTGAATGGAAGGCGATGGAGCTGTTGATCCGCGTCCAATACTGGGCATGACCGCCCCAGCGGGGGAAATAGCACCAGCGGGCCGTGCGGCCGTTAAGCACCCAGTCCCCCACGTCGCTGGGGTAGGACTTGGTGCCCGTGGAGCACAGCATTTGCCGGACTACCACGGTATAGTCGCCGTTCTCGTCCCGTCCATACACGGTGGTAACCTGGTTATTCACGTCCACCGTCACCGCGAAAGGAACCGGTGTGGGGGTAGGCGTGGGGCGCGGCGTATCCTCGGGCAGCACCACGGAAAGATCGTTAAAGAGCATGTTCCAGGTCATTTCGCCCACAATGCCGTCCACTTCCAGGCCATTCTGTTCCTGGAACGCTTTCACCGCCACCAGGGTATTGCCCAGGAAGTTTCCGCTCACCGGGCCGGTATAGTAGCCCAGCTCCGTCAGGCGGTTTTGCAAGGTTTTCACCCTCGCCCCCGTGGAACCCCGCGCGAGATTGCCCTCAAAGGGCACCTCCTCCAGCACGGTAGCCAGGGGCTCCGCCGTGGCGCTCTCGTCCACTAGAAAGCCGGGATCTGGCGTAGGGGTGGGGGTAGCCGCAGACGTGCGGTCGTTTTTCCCCACGGCCTGCCCGCTGTACATCAGCGTCTGGGTATCCACATCCGCAATGCCCGTTCCTTCCAGGCCATTGCGTTCCTGGAATTCGCGCACGGCGGTCTGGCTGCTTTCCAAATAATTGCCGCTGATTTTGCTGGTAAAATACCCCAGCTCCGTGAGACGGGTTTGCAGTTCCTTCACGTCATCCCCGGAGGAACCGTACTGCAGGGGACGGTACTCGGTGCTGTACAAAAGCGCCTGGGTGTCCGCGTCCACCACGCCGGTGGCTTCCAGTCCAAAGTCCTCCTGAAAGGCTTTCACCGCCGCCTGGGTACTTTCGCCAAAGTTCCCACTGATATTTCCCGAATAGTAATACAGCTCTGTCAGCCGCCGTTGCAGCTGCGATACCCCATCGCCCGTATCGCCAAGCTGCAGGTCAGGCGTCTCGAATTCTTCCTCGATGAGCGTCACTTCTTCTTCGCTGGCGGGGTCATCCTCCAGAATGACCTCTCCCTCGCCCAGCGCAGAGCACGTGCAAAGCAGCACGAAGAACGTCAGGAATAGCAAGCGCATCTTATGCAATGTCATTCACCCCGATTACTGTGTACCTATCCATTGTAAACAAAGTGGGTCCTTCGCGCAAGTCCCATGGAAAAATCTTTACAAGCAGAAAATGCGTTGCCGCCCTGTCACGTACTTTTTACCGCAAAGCCATTACGCCCTCGGGCGCAATGCGCAGGTACCGGGGTAATTTCCCTTGATATTCTGCCCAGCGCGAGCGGTCAATCTCCCAGCGAATGCGAGCGTTTCCCGCCTGAAAATACACGGAAACGGAAAAAGGCGCTTCATTGACGTGAGGGTCCGTCAGGGGAAAGACGTTTTCTCCCGGCCCCTCCACAGGGGTGAAGAAATGCGCGCGCAGTCCTACTGCCGCCACATCCTCTCCCACGGGTTCCGCGGCGGTCAAAGTGGTCTCCCAGTCTCGGGCATACAGGGTATAGGGGCCGTTTTTTTGCGCAGGGGACAGATTTTTGCAGCCTGTGATAGCGGCCGCCGCCGCCGTTTGCGGATGGTCAAAAACCGCCTCCCGGCTACCGCCGGCCACCACATGGCCTTGGTCCATAATCACCATCTGCGGACAGAAGCGGTAGGCTTCGTCCCGGTCGTGGGTAACCAGCAGCACGTCCTGTCCAAAGCGGGACAGCACTTCCTGCATTTCCCATTGCAGCTTGGTACGCAAATAGCTGTCCAGCGCGGAGAAGGGTTCATCCAGCATGAGCAGACGTGGTTGATTCACCAGGATGCGGGCCAGGGCCACACGCTGGGCCTGGCCACCGGATAGCTGGTAGGGCCTGTGCTCCATGAGACCTTCCAGCTGAAACATGGCTGCCACCTCATCCAGCCTTCGCTGCCGTTGTGCGCGGTTGCGCTCCCTATGCATACCGCAGAGAATATTCTTCCTAACGTTCATGTTAGGAAACAGCGCATAGTTCTGAAACAAATACCCCACCTGGCGTTGCTGCGGGCGGAGGTTCACGCCCTTGGCCGCATCGAACAGCGTCACGCCGTCCAGCGCGATGCTGCCACGGTCCGGTGTCTCAATACCGGCAATGCATTTCAGGGTATAGCTTTTTCCGCATCCAGACGCACCCAGTACGCCGAATACGCCGCCCGTAGTTTCCAGATCCGCGCGGAGGTGGAAATCCCCCAGGTCCTTTTCAATGTGCACGGACAGGCTCATTTGCGCACCGCCTTTCTCTGACGGGTTTCCAGCATGTTGACCGCCAACAGCACCACGGCGCTGATGGCCAGGTTCACCATCACCCACTGAAAGGCGCCCGCGTCGTCATTGGTGCGCCACAGCTGATAAACCGTGGTGGAAATGGTGGCTGTTTTCCCCGGCGTATAGCCAATGAGCATGCTTGTGGCGCCGTACTCCCCCAGTGCCCGGGCAAAGGCCAGCACAATTCCCGCCAGGATGCCCTGACGGCAAGCGGGCATACGGATCTTCCAGAAAATAAAGGTATTGCTCAGCCCCAGGGTTTGGCCCGCATAGGCCAGGTTCATATCAAAGCTTTCAAAGGCGCCCCGGGCTGTGCGGTACATCAGCGGAAAAGCCACCATCGTCGCCGCCAGGATGCCTCCGTACCAGGTCATGACAAACTTGATGCCAAACTGTGCCAGAAACATCCCCAGTGGCCGCTTGACACCAAAAGCCAGCAGCAGAAAATAGCCGCAAACCGTGGGCGGCAACACCATGGGCAGGGTAAGAAACACATCCAGGATGCCTTTCACAGCCCTGGGCAACCGCGCCACATAGTAGGCGCAAAGAATGCCAAGAAAAAACACCAGCACACTGCTGATGGCCGCAATGCGCAAGGAATTCCATAATGGGTACCAGCTCATGTCCCGTCTCCTTCCCGGCAAAAGGAACGGCGGGAGGCAGCCGTTTGACAGCCGCTCCCGCTTTTCTTTCCCATCCGGCCCTGATCCCCGTCCGGGGCAAGGTACCGCTGGGCCAGATCATTCCTTTGTTCGATGGAAATGCGGCGTTACTCCTCCGCATCCGTTTCAGCGGGAGCCACCGCGGAGAAGCCTACCTTGGCAAACACCGCCATGGCTTCCTCTCCCTGAAGATAGTCCAGGAATTCCTGGGCCGCTTCCCCATGGGCCGCCGTCTTAAGCACCGCGGCAGGGTAGATGACCTGGCCGCACATCTCGGGGGTCGCGCTGTCCACCACGGTCAGGCCCGCGCTGAACGCGTCCGTGCAATAGATCACGCCGCAGTCCACACTGGCTTCACTGACCTGGGTGGTAACTTCCTTTACATTGGAGCCATAGGTCAGTTCGCCGGCATTGGCCAGCTCTTCCTCGTTCAAGCCATAGTAGGCCAGGATCTTCTGGGTATATTGACCCACGGGCACGTCGCTGTTCCCCATGGCCATGAACAGTTCGCCCGCTTTCAGGGCCTCCGCCATTTGGTCAAAACTTTCGATGCCCTTGGGGTTGCCTTCGGGAACCACCAGGGTCACTTTGTTTTCCAGCAGATTGATGCGGGAATCCGCCACCACAAAGTCCAGCCCTTCCGTGTTCACGGAGGCGTCAGCATTGATGTCCAGCTGGTCCATCTGCTTCTGACCCGCAGAGATGAACAGGTCGCAGTCCGCGCCCTCCTGAATCTGCGTTTTCAGGGTACCGGAGGAGTCAAAGTTGTACGTAAGGACAATGCCGGGATGGGCGGCTTCATACAGGGCCTTGATTTCCGTCAGGGTTTCAGTCATGGAAGCCGCTGCGAAAACGATGATCTCCGTCTGCGCCTCCGCCAGGGAAAGCGCAGGGAGCGCCGCCACACAAAGAACCAAGAGCAGGGACAACAATTTTTTCATGCAAACCTCTCCTTTTCAAAAATATTGAAAAAGGAGACTGGCTTCCCGCGCACAGGAAAGCGTGCCGCGGGTTCCGTCTCCTTCTCAATCACGGAAGGTCGCCGCGTTTCCACGGCGGCCCTGCGGAGGATGGCACCTCCATCGGCCCAGACATCATGGCGTCGCTTTAGACAGCCGGGCTCGGAGACAGGGTATAAAGAACATATTTATACTAACATTTTTCGCGTTTTACCGCAAGGAAAAGTCTCAGATAATGCACAGAACGTGCCCTAGCCCGCGATCTTACTTGCGGGCGCATTCCCCGGCGTCTCCCACAAGGATGGCCAGGCCGTGATCCAGCGTAGGAAGAATATATTCCAGGTTTTCCTTTACCGCCTTGGGGCTGCCGGGCAGGTTTACAATCAGCGTCCGGCCGCGGATACCGCTCACCGCCCGGGACAGCATGCCCCGGGGCGTGATGGACAGGCTATGGTAACGCATGGCCTCCGCGATGCCGGGTACGGGGCGTTCCACCACGTCCATGGTTGCCTCGGGCGCATTGTCCCGGGGCGAAAAGCCCGTGCCCCCGGTGGTGAGGATCAGCTCTGCCTGACCGCCATCGCAAATTTCCCGGAGCGCCTGTGCCAGGCCCTCCCGGTCATCATTGAGCAGCAGCTGCCGGCTCACCTGGTAGCCTGCCGCCTCCACCATTTCCCGGATCACCCGGCCGCTCACGTCCTCCCGTTCGCCGCGGGCACCTTTATCCGACAGGGTAATGATCGCCACCTTGTACATGGGCAGCGCCTCCTTCCTGATAAGTCCCATGCGGCCCTTCAGCCGCCGATTTCGTTCATTCGCCGGATCTCCCGGTCCTCGATGTCCTCGGTAAAGCCATGGCGTTTGGGCTTATGGGCAATGGCCTCCCGGAGAGCGGCTTCCAGCTCCGCCTCCGAAATGCCCTCCCGCAGCAGCTTGCGCAAGTCCAGCCCTGCCCGATGGTTCAGGCACAGCTTCAAAAAGCCGTCAGCCGTCAGCCGCACCCGGTTGCAGCGGTCGCAAAACTCGTGGCTCATGGGGCTGATGAAGCCGATACTGCCCCGGAAGCCTGCCGGGCGAACATACCTGGCCGGGCCATAGCCGTGATGGCTTTCATCCCTGGAGAGGGGACCAAAGGCCGCGGCCATTTGTGCCTCCAGCTCGTCGGAGGGAATGGGTGACAGCCCCGCGCCGCAGCCCACGGGCATCAGCTCGATAAAGCGCACGCAGATGTCCCGGTCCCTGGCCATGGCCGCCAGCTCCGTCAGCCCGGCTTCGTTCCACCCCCGGACAGGAACGGCATTGATCTTTACCCGCAGCCCCGCTTCCAGGGCATCGTTTATCACCCGAAGCACCTTGTCCAGCTCGCCCCCCCGCGCCATGCGGCGGTAAGCGTCAGGGTCCAGGGTATCCAGGCTGATGTTCAGCGCATTCAGCCCCGCCTGCTTCGCCCGGCTCACCTGGCCATCCAGGAGAATGCCGTTGGTGGTCATGGCGATTTCCTCAATCCCCGGGATATGGTGTATGCGGTCCACCAAATCCAGGCAACCCAGGCGCGCCATGGGTTCGCCTCCCGTCACGCGCACGTAGCGCACGCCCAGGTGTTGCAGGGCCCGCACCACACGCTCAATCTCCTCAAAGGTGAGGATATCCCCATGTCCCAGGCAGGTCACGCCTTCCTGGGGCATACAGTAGATGCAGCGCAGGTTGCACCGGTCGGTAATGGAAATGCGCACATAGTCAATGGTACGCCCGCAAGCGTCAAGCATCGCCGCTCTCCCCCTCAAACTCGGGATCATTGATGAACAGGCCGCTTTTGCCGCCGGTTTTCTTGGCCAGGTGAATACCGGTGATCTCCATGCGCTTGTCAATAGCCTTGCACATGTCGTAAATCGTCAGCAGGGCCACGCTCACGCCCGTAAGGGCTTCCATTTCCACCCCTGTTTGTCCCTTCAGCGAGGCGGTGCATATGGCCTCCACCTCGCACTGCTCCCTATCCAGCCGAAAGTCCACCGAGCACTTGCCCAGCATCAGCGGATGGCACATGGGAATCAGCTCACTGGTACGCTTCACCGCCATAATGCCCGCGACCCGGGCCACGCCCAGCACATCGCCTTTCTTGGCCGTGCCCTCCGTAATGGCTTGCAGCGTTTCGGGACTAACGCGGATGCGTCCCTTGGCCACCGCGGTGCGGGAGGTTTCCTCCTTGTGGGTTACGTCCACCATGATGGCCTGCCCTTTGGCATCGAAATGGGTGAGCTTTTCAATCACAGCAGGATCACCTCCACCCGGTCTCCCCCGTGGAGCGGTCCGGTACCCGCGGGAATATCGATCAGGCAGTTGCAGCCGATCATGGTTGCTAGGGACCCGCTGGAGTGGTTGTCACCCGTCAGCGTCACACGCTCCCCCTCCATCCGCGCGCGAATCAGGCGCCGGCCCTTGCTTTCCTTGGGAAAGTCTCCTTCCAGCACGCCCTGTGCCCGGCGCAATTCCACATGCTTTTCCCCCGCCAGGCGGCGCAGCACCGGCACCGCAAAAACCTCAAAGCAGGCCAGCGCCGCAAAGGGATTTCCAGACAGGCAGATCAGCAGCTTGCCCTGATACACCCCGCACAGCAGCGGGCTGCCGGGCTTCATGGCTACCTTCCAGAAAAGGCGCTCCGCCCCCAACAAAGGGAGAACCTGATGAAAAATATCTTTTTTCCCCACGGACACACCGCCCGTGGTTAGAAGGATGTCGCAGTGTTCCACCACCTGGCGCAGGGCTTGGGCAACCACCTCCGGGTCATCCTCCTGGCTGGTGGGAGAAATGAAGGAAGCACCCAGCTCGGCAAGACGGGCGCTGAGCACCGCGCGGTTGGCATCGTAGATTTTTCCAAAGGGGAGCTCTTCCCCAGGCTGGCGCAGCTCATCCCCGGTGCACAGCAGCGCCACACGCACAGGGGCGTATACCTTCACCCCGGTAACGCCAAGGCTGGCCAGCACGCCCATATGGGCGGCGGTAATCCGTTCGCCCCGGTGCAATACCACATCGCCCAGGTGCACGTCCTCCCCGGCCCGGCATACGTTCCGGCCCGCAGGTACGGCGGCGTATATCTCCACGGTGTCCATGCCCTGGTCCGTATCTTCCTGGCGCACCACACAATCGCAGGCGGCGGGTACCGGGGCGCCGGTCATGACACGCAGGGCCTGTCCCGGGCCTGGGGCAAAGATTTCCCCGCAGCCCGCGCAAGCCTCGCCGATGACCTGCAGCCGTACGGGATTGTCCCGGCTGGCTCCGGCAATGTCCGCCCCCCGCAGGGCATACCCATCCAGGGGCGAACGGTCGAAGGGCGGCACCTGGATGGGCGCGGCCACATCCTCCGCAGCCACCCTGCCCAGCAATGCCTGTAAAGGCGCATACTCCGTGCGCTCCACGGGGTGAACGCGGTCCATCAGCAGCGCCAGTGCGCTCTCAAGGCTTTCCATAGCCACCCCTCACTTTCCGAAGCCGCAGTTGGGCCAGGTGCATACCGGGCAATTCAGGCACAAGCCGCCCTCGCCCATGCGCACCAGGTCCTCGCGCTTGATCTCCACCCCCGCGGCCACCCGGGGAAGCACCAGGTCAAACACCGTGCGCTTGGCATACATCACGCATCCCGGCAGGCCCAGCACAGGGATTTCCCCGCTTTCGGTGGGGAGATAGGCCACCAGCATCATGGCACCCGGCAGCACCGGCGCGCCGTAGGTCACCATGCGCGCCCCCGTGGCACGAATGGCCGCGGGCGTGCGGTCGTCGGGGTCCACACTCATGCCGCCGGTGGTCATAATCAGCTCCGCGCCCTGATCCCGCAGTTCCAAAATGGCCGCGGTAATCTTCTGCGGATCATCTGGGCAAAGGGTGTGGCCCATGACGGTCATACCATAGTCCTTCAGCTTTTGCTCAATCACGGGGGTAAACGTATCCTGGATGCGGCCGTAGAACACCTCGTTACCGGTGGTCACAATGCCACACCGCAGGGGGCGGAAGGGCAGCACCTGCAAAAGGGGTGCCTCCCCGGCCACGCGCTTCACCCGCTCCATTTTTTCCTTTTTAATCACCAGCGGAATCACCCGGGTACCTGCCAGCTTGTCCCCTGCCTTTACCGGCGTGAATCCATGCCGGGTGGCAATCATGATTTCCTCAATGGCGTTGACCGCCTCCAGGCGGGCGCTGTCGATGGTCAGCAGTCCGTCGCAGGTGGCGATGAGCTCGATTTTCCCCTCCTGAGGCGTGGTGGGTCGCATGTTCTGCCCCATGCAAACATCCCGCAGAATCTCCGCAGCCTCATCCTCGTGGTAGCAGGTGTCGTCCTTCTCCCACACGTAGAGATGATCCTTGCCCAGCTTGAGCAGCTCAGGGATGTCCTCTTCCGTAACCACATGACCTTTTTTGAAGGCCACGCCCTTTTTCACGTCTTTGACAATAACCGTTATATCATGGCAAAGCACATGTCCCTGTGCATGAATGGTTTCAATGTAGCGCATGAGAATAGCCCTCCTCATTCAATTCTGCATCAGTATAGCACAGGGCAATACCTGTTTCAAGCAAAAAAACGGCGCATTTCCTCAGAAAGCCCCTGCTTTCGTCACCCTTTACATCCTTGCAAATTCTGCTATAATACCACTGAAAAGCAAGGGAAATGAGGGACCTTCATGCGCGTTGTCACGCCCTGGTTGGACCTGCCCAACGTGCCGGACGCATGGTGCCGCAGGCTCACGGCATGCCACGCCGGGGCACAGACAGCCGGCGCGTTTTTTCCGCGTCCCCGCCATGAAATTACCCAGGTGCATGATCTGGCCCTGACCGCGCTGGCACGCGGGCG
>OLPR01000634.1_pt1 | contig 31497 bp, 18 predicted proteins | sample 1672761 | NCBI WGS metagenome assembly OLPR01 (sample SAMEA3136721, study PRJEB25190) | human gut metagenome | biome: human gut; feature: human-associated habitat; material: faeces | place: Austria | collected 2013 | reverse complement strand
GCACAAGGGCAATCGCCCGAGCTTCATCAAGGCCGGCAAGCCCGAGCATGCCGATTTCATGTGGATCAAGTTCGACGAGGCGTTGCGCTCCGGGGGAGTGCCGGTGAAGGAAGGTCGTTTCGGTGCGCATATGCGGGTCGGACTGGTCAATGACGGGCCGGTGACCATCGTCATCGACACCGAGCATGACATGCCTGACGGAACACGCTGAATTGCGATAGTAATTTGACATCATATCCCGTTCCCTCCAATATGTTACTAAAGCGCTTTAGTCTTCTGTGGGCGAGGGCGCATGTCGATATGTTTCCCATGAACGGGCAGCACAATGATGTGGCCGCACAAGCGGCAGAGATAAGGGGAGTGAACAGCAGATGTTCCTGAAACCTGAACAGCAACTGGAGCGGTGCAAGCGCATAGTGCGCCAGCGCGTGGACCCTCATATCCACCCATCGATCGCACAGCTTGCGGTGGAGTCCTTTGACATTCCCGGAGAGCCGATGCCCACTGACGAGTTCTTCGAGAAGCTCAATCGAGGGGACATCGACTTCAAGCCGTTTACGCTCGGCAGCGAATGGGGCACCACATGGGGCACAGTCTGGTTCCGCCTGACCGGTACCGTGCCGGCCGGCTACCCGAAAGGCAAACCGCTGGAGCTCATCCTCGACCTCGGCTGGTACCCGCACTCCTGCGGCGGCCATATCGAGGGCCTCGTCTACCGTGCCGACGGCACCGCCATCAAAGCCGTACACCCGCTCAACTATTGGGTGCCGTTCATGGATGCTGAAGGCAACGCGCAAGTGCCGGTCGCCGAAGACGGCAGCTTCACCCTGTACCTCGAAGCCGCCAGCAACCCGCTCCTGCTCGGTGTACCTCCGTTCATTGAGACCGAACTGGGCGACCATGCCACCGGCAAGCCGGACGAGCCGTACGTATTCAAGTCCGCCGATCTGACCGAATTCGATGAACGCTACGAGAACTACTCCGTCGATCTCGACGTGGTGAGCTCCCTGATGGAACTCGCCGACAAGCAGTCGCCGCGCTACTGGCAACTCGCCAAAGCGCTGCAGCGCTCGCTGAACGCCTACGGCGAGCGCAACCCCGAATCCGTGGAAGCCGCGCGCGCTGCACTCGCCGGCGTACTGGCCAAGCCGGCCAACGCCTCGGCCATGAACGTCAGCGCCATCGGCCACGCGCATATCGACTCCGCATGGCTGTGGCCGGTGCGCGAGACCCGCCGCAAGGTGGCCCGTACCGTATCCAACGTGCTGGCTTTGATGGACGAAGACCCGGACTTCACGTATGCGATGAGTTCCGCCCAACAGTACGCATGGCTGGAAGAGGAGCATCCCGACCTGTTCGCACGAATGAAGCGGCGCATCGAAGAGGGCCGCTTCATCCCGGTCGGCGGCATGTGGGTGGAATCTGACAACATGATTCCTTCCGGCGAATCATTGGTGCGGCAGATCACGTTCGGCCGCCGATATTTCAAGGAGCATCTCGGCGTCACGCCGCGTGGCATCTGGCTACCGGACAGTTTCGGCTACACCGGCTCCTGGCCGCAGATCGCGCGGCGTGCAGGATTCGACTGGTTCCTCACGCAGAAGATCTCGTGGAACGACACCACCAAGTTCCCGCACCACTCATTCATGTGGGAAGGCATCGACGGCTCGCGCATCTTCACCCACTTCCCGCCGGCGGATACTTATGCTGCTTGGTGCAAGGTTCAGGAACTCGACTACGCCGAGAAGAACTTCCAGGACAAGGATCTCTCCGACCGCTCGCTTCTGCTCTTCGGTTTCGGTGACGGCGGTGGCGGCCCCACGCGCAACATGATGGGGCACCTGCACCGCTACGAGAACCTCGAAGGCGTCTCCAAGGTAACTATTGAGAGCCCGAACGATTTCTTCGACAAAGCCCACCGACAGATCGAAAAGAACGCCGGCCCAGAAATGCCCGTCTGGAAGGGCGAGCTGTATCTCGAACTGCACCGTGGCACCTTGACCTCGCAACAGGACATGAAACGCGGCTGCCGCCAAGAGGAATCGCTGTTGCGCACGGTCGAATACCTGGGCGCAGCCGCCGTGTTGTCCGATCCGGAGTACGTCTACCCGCGCGAGGAGCTGGACCGCATATGGAAGACGCTGCTGCTGAACCAGTTCCACGACATCCTGCCCGGCTCGGCCATCGCATGGGTGCACCGCGAAGCCCGCGAGGACTATCGCCGCGACCTGAAGCGTCTCGCCGAAATCGCCCAAGACATGTGCGCCGTGCTGTGCAAGGCCAACCCGCAGGCCGACCTGCTCGCCGAAGCCCGCATCAGCCAGTTCCGTAATGACGGCGTGTCTTGGCGTGCCAGCCGCATCAACGAACCGACCAACGCGCTTTCCGTACTGACCCAGACATTGGACAACGGCCGTGTACTGCTGGCCAACGGCGTACTGTCCGTCACCATCGAGGCCGACGGTACAATCTCGTCGCTGCTTGACGAGGAGCATGGCCGTGAACTGGTTCCGGCCGGCACCCGATTGGGCCGATACGAACTGTTGAGGGACGAACCCGCCGTTTGGGATGCCTGGGAGATCGAACGCGAATCCCTGCTCATGGCGAATGCCATGACCGGATCAATCGAATCGGTCGATACCGAAAACGGTGCGGCACGAGTTCGCGTGCGCACCGCCGACGATGACACCGTCATCACCACCACCATCACGCTGCGCCCCGGTTCACACACGCTCGATTTCCACGCCGACATTGACTGGCACGAACGCGAACGCTTCCTCAAAGTCGATCTGCCGCTGGGTATCGTGGCCGACCAAGCAACATACGACTGCCAGTATGGTCTGGTCCGCCGCCCAATCGTCAAAAACACCGCATCCGACGAAGCCAAGTATGAGAGCAGCACGAACCGCTTCGCCCTTATCGGCGACGCCGGTTACGCGGCGGCCGTCATCAACGGATCGGTGTACGGGTCCGATGCCACGCCGATCTCCGGGAATGCCGCCGAAGGTCGTGACTCGGGCACCATGTTCCGACTGTCGCTGCTCTCCGCGCCGACCTTCCCCGACCCGCGCACCGATATCGGTGCGCATGAGTTCGACTGGTCCGTGGTGGCCAACGCCACGGTGGGCCGTGCGCTTGACGCCGCTTGCGCACTCAACGCACCGACGCTTCATAACATGCCCGACTTAGCGCCGCTCGCCTCGATCGAGTCAGCAAACGGCACCGTGGTGTTGGACTGGATAAAGCTGGCCGACGATGGCTCCGGAGACCTGATTGTGCGCGCCTATGAGGCGGCCGGCGGCAGGGCCGATGCCACGCTGCACGTCTGCCCGGCGCTCGCAGGCGCTTCGGTGCATGAGACCAACGTGTTGGAAGGCGACGATCTGGCCGCCGACCTGCCGGTCGCGCTGCAAGACGGTAGACAGAACGCCGAAGGCGCCACACTGCACTTCGGCCCGTTCCAGCTCGCCACCCTGCGCGTCACGCGCTGAATTCTCGCCTGACGCTTCTGCCTCCTCGAACCATGAGGCGGCAGAAGCATGTCGTATTACGGTTTTCCCAATTGCCACCACACCCATCATTTCCATCAGACACAGCAAAGGAGAACTCTCCATGTTTCTTCTGCCCAATCAGCAGTTGGAGCGCTGCGACCGCGTCATGCAGCAGCGCGTCAAACCGCATATCCACACCACACTTGCCGCATGCACCTTGCGTTCGTTCCACAATCCCGGCGAACCGGTGCCCTCCAGCGAATTTCTAGCCAAAGTGCGCAACGGCCAAGTGCCCTTCGAACCTTTCCGCGTTCCCGGCGTCTGGGGCACCACATGGGGCACCACATGGTTCGAGGTGAACGGCCACATCGACATGGCGGCGGTCAAAGGACGAAAAGTCGAACTCATGGTAGACCTCGGCTGGCTCGATCACCGCGGCCCCGGATTCCAATCCGAGGGACTTGTCTATCGTGCCGACGGCACCGCCATCAAATCCGCGAACCCACGCAACCACTGGATTCCACTCGTCTACGCGGACGGCAGCAGCACCGTAGAACTCGATGAACATGGCGACTTCACCGTCTATATCGAAGCCGCCGCCAACCCATTCGTCGAAGGCCCCACCCCGTTCTCACCCACTGAACTCGGCGAAGAGGCCACCGGCACCTGTGACTTCCCATACACACTGAGTCGTATGGACGTCACCATCTTCAACGAAGACGTGTTCGCCTACTACATGGATCTGGAAACCGTCTCCTCGCTGATTCGTGAGCTCAAGGACGACGACCCACGCTACTGGCAGCTCGCCAAAGCACTGCAACGCTCCCTGAACATCTACGATGAACGCGACTTGGAAACCGTGTCGGCAGCCCGTGCGGCGCTCGCCGGCGTACTCGCCGAACCGGCCGCCTCCAGCGCAATCAAACACATCGCCATCGGCCACGCGCATATCGACTCCGCATGGCTGTGGCCGGTGCGCGAGACCCGCCGCAAGGTGGCCCGTACCGTATCCAACGTGCTGGCTTTGATGGACGAAGACCCGGACTTCACGTATGCGATGAGTTCCGCCCAACAGTACGCATGGCTGGAAGAGGAGCATCCCGACCTGTTCGCACGAATGAAGCGGCGCATCGAAGAGGGCCGCTTCATCCCGGTCGGCGGCATGTGGGTGGAATCTGACAACATGATTCCTTCCGGCGAATCATTGGTGCGGCAGATCACGTTCGGCCGCCGATATTTCAAGGAGCATCTCGGCGTCACGCCGCGTGGCATCTGGCTACCGGACAGTTTCGGCTACACCGGCTCCTGGCCGCAGATCGCGCGGCGTGCAGGATTCGACTGGTTCCTCACGCAGAAGATCTCGTGGAACGACACCACCAAGTTCCCGCACCACTCCTTCATGTGGGAGGGCATCGACGGCACTCGTATCCTCACGCATTTCCCGCCCTCTGACACCTACTGCTCGTCGATGAGTATGCGCGAGCTCATGTATTCGCAGCGCAATTTCCTGGACAAGGACCTCTCCCGTAACGCGATTCTGCTGTACGGCTTCGGCGATGGCGGCGGCGGCCCCACCCGTGAGATGACCGCACGCATCCGGCGCGACCATGATCTCGCCGGCGCGCCGAAAATCGAATTCGGTACTCCCGACCAACTGTTCGACCGTGTGCGTAAGGATATCGTCGACGATGCGCAAGGGGAGACCCCGGTGTTCAAGGGCGAACTGTATTTGGAACTGCATCGAGGCACACTCACCGCACAGCAGGATATGAAGCGTGGTTGCCGCCAAGAGGAGTCAATGCTGCGTGTCGTCGAATACCTGTGCGCCGTGGCCAGTATCAAGAACCCAGGTTACGTCTATCCTCGTGAGGAACTGGACCGTATCTGGAAGACCCTGCTGCTCAACCAGTTCCACGACATTCTGCCCGGTTCCGCCATCGCATGGGTGCACCGTCAGGCACGCGAGGAATACGCGCGTGACATCGCACATCTGCGTGACATCGCTGCGGCTGCCGGCCAGGCCGTTAAAGAGGCCGAGCCAGGCATAGCGACGGTGAAGCATGCCGTGATTGCGCCATATGCAAGCAATCCGCAGTATTCATGGGCTGTGCGTGACGGTGGTGGAACGGCTGTGGAAGAGTCTGTCATTCCGGTTTCCGTCGAGCGTGACGGAAACGCCATCATACTTGACAACGGACGTCTTCGTGTGCGTATTGAGGCGGATGGCACCGTCTCATCCCTGATCGATCTCGCTTTGCGTCGTGAACTTGTGCCATCCGGTGTCCGCATGGGGCGCTATGAGCTGTTGAAAGACGAGCCATTCCATTGGGATGCATGGGATATCCAGCGTGATGCGTTCCTCGCCGCCGATACGCTCACCGACGCCATGGTCGAGCATGTGGAAGATATGCCCGACGGCTCGGCTGCGATTCACGTCGTCACCCGTGCGCGCGGTGTTGAGATCCATACCGTCATCACGTTGCGCCCGGGGTCCGGCAGTCTTGACTTTACCGCCGACGTGGATTGGCATGCCGTGGAGAAGTTCCTCAAGGTGGATATGCCGGTCACGGTGCAGGCGGTGAACGCGCAGTACGAATGCCAGTACGGGTTGGTCGAACGTCCGATCAACAAGAACACGCGCAGCGACGATGCCAAGTTCGAGAGCTGCACGCATCGTTTCGTGCGTATCGCCGATGCCGACTATGCCGCCGCTGTGGTCAACGCCTCCACGTACGGATCCGACGTCAGTCCGATCCACGCCGCCGCGGCGCACGGCGCCGGCCGCGGCACCATGGTGCGACTGTCGCTCCTGTCCGCGCCGCTGTACCCCGACCCGCGCACCGACCAGGGAGAGCATTTCTTCGCCTGGTCGTTGGTTGCCGGTGCCGGTATGGAATCGGTGCTGGCCGAAGCATCTCGTCTCAACGCGCCGATTATGGGTGAGCTGCCGGCCGTGAGACCGCTGGCTACGCTCACTGATGTTGCCGGCACGCCGGTACTGGATTGGGTAAAGCTGGCCGACGATGGTTCCGGCGATCTTATAGTGCGTCTATATGAGGCCGCCGGGGGCGACGCCAAGGCAACGCTGCGCCTTGATGATACGTTCGCAGGATGCACGGTGGAGGAGGTGAATCTCATGGAGGAGCCGGTGCTGGCCGATGATCTGCCCCGTGCGCTGGTCGCCGGAGGGCCGGTGCCCGCTGAGGGTGCATCCGTCTCGTTCACGCCGTTCCAGATCGTCACATTGCGTATTCGGCGATAGGGACAGATGGTCTTAACCCCGATATTGCAATCGCGCTCGATCATGCGGGAATCGGATTCCTCCGAGATGCTGCATGGTCGCGCGCGATTGCGCGTTATGGCGGGGATGGGAGACGGGGTAACGATATGCGACACGGTGATGTTGCGTTCGTGCACACATCATGTTATTCTCTAACTAAATCGCTTTAGTAACCGGCGAATGACCATGGTGGTCAGCTAAGTCGCTTTAGTCTCAGCGAAAAGTACACGACAAAAGGAGAGCTATGCTGCTCAAAGTCAATCGCGAGATTGATCGTTGCAAGCGCGTTATGCGGGAGCGTGTTTGGCCGCATATCCATCAGGTGCTTGCACAGTGCACGGTCGGCGCAGTCAAGAACCCGGGAGAACCGGAGATGCCCGCTGCGTTCATCACGCGCGCAGTGTCCGGGCAGGTCATTTTTCAGCCGCTCGCTGTAGGCGAACCCTGGGGAACCTCATGGGGCACGACCTGGATGCGTGTCGAGGGACAGTTGCCCGAAACCCTGCCCGAGGGGCGAGCCATCGAGCTGGTGTTCAACCTTGGTTGGCTCGAATGGCCCGTCGGCGGTCACATTGAGGCCATGGCATACCGTGCCGATGGCACCGTCATCAAGGCACTGCACCCGCGCAATCACTGGATGCCGCTTGTCTCCGCTGACGGTGTCAAGGATCGTGTGGTCAATCCTGACGGCTCTTTCGTGGTTTATGTCGAAGGCGCTTACAACCCTAATGTCCCGTCGTTTACCGTTACCGAGCTGGGCACCAAGCCCACCGGCAAAGCAGACGAACGCTATGAGTTCAGTTCCATCGATATCGCCGCTCTGGATCAGGACATGTTCGACTACTGGGCCGACCTTGACGTCGTCACCGGATCTCTCGAAAACATGAACGACGCTGACCCGCGCTATTGGAAGCTCGCCAAGGCCATGCAGCGATCCATCAACCTGTGGGACGAGAAAGACTACAACACGCTCGCCTTGGCTCGAAAGGCGCTCGACAAGGTGATGCACAACCCCGCCAATGCCTCGGCCATGACCCTGACCGCAATGGGTCACTCGCATATCGACTCCGCATGGCTGTGGCCGGTGCGCGAAACCGAACGCAAGGTCGGGCGCACCGTATCCAATGCGCTCGCGCTGATGGATATCGACCCGGACTTCACCTACGTGATGAGCGCCGCCCAGCATTTCGCATGGCTCGAGGAACGCCACCCCGACCTGTTCGAACGCGTCAAGGCCCGCATCGCGGAAGGCCGGTTCATCCCGGTCGGCGGCATGTGGGTCGAATCCGACGGCACCATGCCGTGCGGCGAATCGCTGATTCGTCAGATCAGTTACGGCAAACGATACTTCAAGGAGAAGCTCGGCGTCGTGCCGAACGGCATCTGGCTGCCGGACAGCTTCGGCTATACCGGCGCATGGCCGCAAATCGCCAAGCGCTCCGGCTACTCGTGGTTCCTCACCCAGAAGCTGTGCTGGAACGACACCACACGCCTGCCGCATCACTCCTTCATGTGGGAAGGCGTCGACGGGTCACAGATCTTCACCCACTTCCCACCCGCCGACAAATACGATTCCGACATGTCCGCGCACGACATGGCCTACGTGCAGAGCAACTACAAGGACAAGGACCTCTCCGACCGAGGTATCTTGTTATTCGGCTATGGCGATGGCGGCGGCGGGCCCATCCGTGAAATGACGATGCGCGAGCAGCGCTTTGAAAGTTTTGAAGGTATGCCAAAAGTCGAATACGGCACTCCGGACGACTTCTTCTCCAAAGCTGAAACCGAGATGAAGGCCGAGGCCGGCTCGGAAATGCCCCGATGGAAAGGCGAATTCTATTTCGAGCTGCATCGCAAGACGTTGACCTCTCAGCAGGAGATGAAACGCGGATGTCGCAAGGAAGAATCGATGTTGCGCACGGTTGAATATCTCGGTGCCGTGGCTTCGCTCGAATCTGCCGACTATGTGTACCCGACTGAGCGGATTGATCGCATCTGGAAGACATTGCTGCTCAGCCAGTTCCATGACATCCTTCCCGGCTCGGCCATTGAATGGGCTCATCGCGTGGCCCGAGAAGAATATGCCCGCGATCTTAAGGCGCTCTCGGATATCGCCCGTGACGCGATCGCGGCAATCGCCGTCGCCAACCCGGACGTGGCCCGTATCGCCAAAGCCCGGATCAGCCAATTCGCCGATGTCGATCCGTGGCGTCCGGCATCGCTGGTCTCCTGTGGCGAACCAGTCGAGGTGAATCGTCGCGAAGACGGCTCGGCTACGCTGGATAACGGGCTGCTGTGTGTCCACGTTGCCGCCGATGGCACCGTCGACTCGATGATCGACCTGAAGTCCGGACGCGAAATGGTCGCCAAGGATCACGTAATGGGCCGTTACGAGATTCTCAAGGACGAGCCTGGCGTATTCGATGCCTGGGATGTCGAACGCGATGCCTTCCTGTGCACCACCGCATTGGCTGACGGACATATCGTCTCGATCGAGACCACCGCAGACGGGTCCGCCGTGATCGTCACCAAGAACAGTTACCGCGACGACGAGATTTCCACCACAATCACGTTGCGCCCGGGCAAAAGCCAGCTTGATTTCCATGCAGATGTCGAATGGAATGTGCCCGAGAAGCTGCTCAAGGTAGACATCCCCATGGCACTGAGCGCTAGCCGTGCCCAGTATGAATGCCAGTATGGCCTCATCGAACGCCCGATCGTCAAGAACACCGAAGGCGAAGAGGCGATGTTCGAAAGCTGTTCACATCGCTTCGTTCGCATACACGATTCCTCATACGGCATTGGCGTGGCCAACGGCTCGACCTATGGCTCCGACGTCAGCTCGCTACGTGATCGGGATGATGCCCTCGCCGGCACGATGGTGCGCATGTCGTTGGTCGCGGCTCCGACGGCACCGGATCCACGCACCGACATCGGCCACCACGAGTTCGACTGGACCGTACTGCCATGCGCTTCGGTCGCGCCGCTGGTCGCCGCCGCTGGCGAGATCAATGCTCCGACGATTGAGAACATGCCCGACATCGCCGCGCCGATCACGCTGGAACTCATAGAGGGCACGCCGGTCATCGACTGGATCAAGCTCGCCGATGATGGTTCGGGCGACATCGTGGCCCGACTCTATGAGGCCGCCGGGGCGAAAGCCAAGGCAATGCTGCATGTCGGCGGTACGCTGGACGGCTGGACGGTGCGTGAGACGAACACGCTCGAACAGGATGAATCCTACCCGGATGAACCTGCCGGACTTATCGGCGGCAAGCAGCAGGCCGAAGGCGCCGAACTGGCGCTCAACCCCTTCCAACTGACCACATTGCGCCTAAGCCGCGCCTGATACGGATTCGGCCCGGGTCCTGAACCCGGGCATGGTCCTTGCCTCCAACCGTCAATCGACATAGCAGTCGAATCGATGCGTTCGCCAACGGAATTCAGCCTCCCCGTGAGCGCTCAACATGAACCGGTCGGCAATGACCGCGTTCCCACCATACGTTTCGAAGAACAAACCAAATATATCAAAGGAGAAAACACCATGAAAGGCACATTCAAGAAGGCGGTCGCATTGGGCTCTGCCATTGCCCTTGTGGGCGGACTCGCCGCTTGCGGATCCAGCTCGGGCGACGGCACCGCCGAACTGAAGTTCCAGACATGGAATCTGAAGAACGAGAAGTTCACCGACTACTTCGAGGGACTGATCGACCAGTTCGAGAAGGAGAACCCCGGTATCACGATCAAGTGGGTTGACCAGCCAGCCGACAACTACGAGGACAAACTGTCCACCGACGCCGCTGCGGGAGAACTGCCGGACGTGGTCGATATGGGCCCTGAACCGGCATATTCGCTGGCCAGTGCGGGCATCCTGCTCAATCTCGCCGATGCCGTGCCGGAAGCCGAAGATGACTTCCTTCCAGCCGCCTGGGACGCCGCCACACTCAAGGGAACCGACCTTGAGGAAGGCACCTACGGGTTCCCTGGTACCTCAACTCCGGCCCCACCTTCTATAACAAAGCGGTGCTTGAGGAGTGCGGCATCACCGTGGATCCGAACGACCCGCCGACCAAGCAGGACGACATCTTCGCGATGGCCGACACCTTCGGCTCCAACTGCGGTGGCAAGTATGCACTGACCTCCGGCATCCCATCCATCCAGGACTTCGGCATGTATGGCGTGGAACTGATGAACAAAGACCACACCGAGTTCACGTTCAACAACGCGAAAGGCGTAGAATTCGTCCAGCACTACATCGACATGTACAACGCCGGCGCCTTCACCGATGACATGCTCAACAGCTCCACCTCGGGTGAGTCCAAGAGCTTCAACGGTGGAACCCAGGCGTTTATGAACGGCAACGCCTACAGTGTGGACGATATTCGCAAGAACGCCCCGAAGGTGTTCGAGAATCTGGCGATCACCGATTTCATCGCCAACACCAAGCCGAACATGTTCATGGAGATGCTTACGGTCAATGCCACAAGCAAGCACCAGGAGGAGGCTATCAAGTTCGCCCGATTCGTGACCAACTCAGACAACCAGCTGGCATTCGACAAGAAGGCGAACGTGTTCCCGTCTTCGAAGGGTACCATTGACGACAAATTCTTCAACCCGTCCGATGATACCATGGACGCCGAAGCCATGCGTATGTCCGCCGATCAGATTCGCAACGGTGAGATTTGGGGCCCGGCCCAGTTCACCTCCGCCTGCTCCACCATGCTGCGTGAGGAAATCGCTCAAGCGCTGCAAGGCAAGATCACGGCCAAGGAAGCGCTTGACGCCACCGTCAAGTACTGCAACGAACGGCTCTAATTATGGCAAGCGAAGCGAAATCAAGGAAGCGCGCGGCCAAGGCCTCACGCCAGGCGGGGCTGGGACCGAACAGTAGCGGACGCATTGTTCCTTGGCTGTTCGTGCTGCCTCCGATCCTATGGATCTGCACTTTCTCCCTGTTCCCGTTCTTCAATACGATCAGGCTCTCCTTCACCGATTCCACCCTGCTCAAGCCCGGTACGTTCGTCGGCCTTGAAAACTACATCGACATGTTCACCGACCGCCGCTTCCAGACGGCGTTCTTCAACTCGTCGCTGTATGTGGTGTGCATCGTCCCGTTCATGGTGATTCTGCCTCTTATGCTGGCCTCCCTGGTGGCCGAGAAGACCCGCATCATGAACTTCTTCCGCACCGCCTTCTACACACCGGTCATCATGTCCAGCGTCGTCGTCGGCTTGCTGTGGACCAATATCCTCGATAAGGATGGTCTGCTCAACAGCACGTTCAAGGCACTCAAATGGATCACCACGCCAATTCCGTTCTTGACCGATCGCTGGCTGCTGCTTTTCAGTGCCATGGCCGTCACGATCTGGAGTGGTCTGGGCTATTACATGCTTATCTATTTGGCTAACATCGCCAATATAGACAGCACATTATATGAGGCGGCTTCGATTGACGGGTGCGGTGGCATCCGCCAGTTCCTGCACGTCACATTGCCCGGATGCAGAATGACGATGATCCTAGTCATGCTGCTCAGCTCGATGTCCGCTTTCCGAGTCTTCGGCGAGATCTACATGCTCTCCGGAGGTTCCGGCGGCGTCGGTGGCGCCGATCTGACGATGACCATGCTCATCAAGCAGGAAGGTACCGGCATCAACGCCCGAACTGGCTACTCCGGTGCCCTCGGCATGGTGATGTTCGTGGTGCTCGGTTGCATCATCGGCATCGAATGGTTCATTCAGAGCAGGAGCGAAGACTGATGGCAGGCACACACGCAGTCATGGAAAACAAATATAATCATGTCACTCCGGGCAAGGTCGTTCGCATCATCGTGCTGATCGCTCTGCTGCTCTTCCTGGCGGCACCTCTGCTGTGGCAGATCTCACTGGCGTTCAAAGGTCCCAAGGACGACATGTACGCCGCGCCCTACCTCATCCCCGTTGACCCGACAATCCAGAACTTCGTCGATGTGTTCAATCGTCTGCCGTTGCTCTTCTACGTGTGCAACACGTTGATCGTGGCGGCATTGAACATCGGTGGCAACATCATCTCAGGATGCTTCGCCGGCTACTCGATCGCCCTGCTCAAGTTCAAAGGCAAGGGGCTGGTCGTAGGCCTGCTGTTCCTATCGATGCTGGTTCCCGGTGAGACGATCCTCATCTCGCAGTTCCTGATTATCCGCAACCTTCAGCTGCAGAACAACCTGATCGGCGTTGCCTTGCCTGGATTGGTCAGCTCCATGAACATTCTTCTGTTCATGAATGCGTTCAAGGCCATACCTCGCGAGATGATCGAAGCCGCAGAGGTCGATGGAGCCAATGTCTGGCAACGGTTCTGGCGCGTATGCGTACCTCAGGTCAAGGGAACCATGGCGTTGGTCGGCATCTTCTCCTTCATGGGATCGTGGAACGACTTCCTGTGGCCGTTAATCGTGCTGACTGATGACTCGCACTACACGCTTACACTCGGCATGAGCCGTCTGCAGGGCACCTTCGTGTCCGATCCGCGCGTGGTCGCAGCCGGCACCATAATCGCCCTCGTCCCGATCATGATCTTCTTCCTTGTCTTCCAACGTTATATCTTCAATGGCCTGGAAGCTGGATCGGTCAAGGAATAATCAAAGGTTCACCATGAAATTCGGAGTCAACTACACGCCTTCGGGCGAATGGTTCTACACCTGGCTCAATCCCAAATGGGAAGTCATACGCCGGGATTTGGCGCAGATAGCCGAGCTGGGTGCGGATCATGTGCGTATATTTCCCCTGTGGACGCTGCTGCAGCCTAATCGAACTTGGATTAATCCCAAGGCATTGGCAGATGTTCGCCGTATGGTCGAACTCGGTGGAGAAGCCGGTCTCGATGTCTATGTGGATGTGATTCAGGGGCACTTGTCGAGTTTCGATTTCGTGCCTTCCTGGCTGGTCTCCTGGCATGAAGGCAGCATGTTCACCGATCAGTCGGCGATAGAAGCCCAGAGTGCGTTGACTGAGGCGATTTACGGTACGTTGTCTGACATGAAGGCCTTTGCGGGCCTTACGTTGGGCAACGAGTGCAACCAGTTCACTGATGCCACACATCCCAGACGCATGCCGGCCAATGCCGAGCAGATTGGTGAATGGCTGGATACGCTTATCGGATTGGTTGCCAAGCGATGCCGGCGCGATGGCCGTCTAATCGCGCATAGCGAAAACGACGCAATCTGGTACGCCGATGGCCATGCCTTCCTGCCTAGATATGCTTCATGCAAGGGCGACGTGACCACCGTGCACTCCTGGGTATTCAACGGTACCGGACAGCATTACGGTCCGATGTCATGCGAAAGCCTGGGACACGCGGCCTGGCTCGTTGAACTATCCAAGGCATTCGCTGCTGATCCGCATCGCCCGGTGTGGGTACAGGAAATCGGAGCACCTGGCAATGTGATCGATTCCGCCGATGCTCCGGAGTTCTGCCGGCGCTCGATTGATGCGATTGCTGACTGTCCTGATGTGTTCGGCGTCACGTGGTGGTGCTCTCACCGCATCCCCTCGACATTCTCGGATTTCCCGTTCTTCGAGCACCAGCTTGGCCTGTTCGATGTGGACGGGACTCTCACCGACGTTGGCAAGGCGTTCCGAGACGCAATCGCCACCCACCGGGATACGGTTGCACCGCCACGCACGACAGCGATTGTCATCCCTGTGGATGAACAGGGCGACCCGCTCATGCGAGCTGCTCAAGCTCCGGGCGGCTCGCTCTTCGAGGCATGGGCGAACTTGAATCGTCAGGGTGAAAGGCCATGCGTTATCACCTCGCTTGATGCTGGCAATCCGGCCAAGCTCGCCAATCGGGGCATCGTCCGCCTTGAGCGCGTCGAACTCGTGGCGGGCCATGCCTACAATGCGGTGTCCGATCCAGCTTTCGAGCATAAAGGCGAATGATGACGCATTGACGAACGGTCATACGATGTAGTACAAACCGTTCGTCATTGTCCGGACATCCAGACATCGAAATAACCGAATAATTGTTCGAAGTTCCTCTTCGAAGGGGCCGGCTCTCCTCGGCTTGAACTTGGCGGCCGGCCTGTCTATAACAGACGATGCTATTCCTTGCAAGATGTTGGCACTCATTACATTTGCGCATCCGGCGCACCGGTACGTACCGGTATCGGTGCGCCATTGTTCACACACATCGCGCATCCAATGGGGGAGACGACGTATGGTAGATGCGACGCTGTTCACCGGTCAGCCGCCGAATAGTGATCCGGCGGCCCGCCCTGAAGCCATCATTCGGGGGGATCGGTGGCGTATTTCGATTCTGACGGACTCTTTGGTGCGTTTCGAATGGTCGGATGCCGGCGTCTTCGTTGACGAACGAACGCAAAGCGTCGTCAACCGTGATTTCGGAGAGCCTGCGGCATACACTGTTCGCCGTGATGCCGATGGCTGGCTCGATATTGAGACCGAACGGTTACGTATCGTTTATGATGGAGGCCCGTTCACTGCCGAGGGCTTGGCGGTAAGTGTCAAGGATTCGCTGTCACAACACAACACTTGGCGTTACGGCGACGCTCAGAATGCCAATCTGGGCGGCACTGTGCGAACCCTCGACCAGATTGACGGTCCGACCGAACTCGAACCCGGCCTGCTGTCGGGTGACGGTTGGATGATTCTTGACGATTCGGACGACAATCTGGTAGTCGAAGCATCTGAAGTCAATGGCAGCCCCAATCCATTTGGCTCATGGGTGGCCCGTAAGCCGGTCTCCTCCACCGATCTGTATTTTTTCGGATACGCGCGGCGTATCCACGATGCACTGCATGACTATTACCAGCTCACCGGACCGGTCCCTCTATTGCCTCGCTGGGCGTTGGGCAACTGGTGGAGTCGCTATCATCGTTACAGCGAAACCGAATATCGTACGCTGATAGAACGTTTTGAAACAGAGGGCATCCCTTTCACCGTCGCGGTGCTTGACATGGACTGGCATGTGACCGATCCCGATCCGTGCTATGGCTCAGGGTGGACCGGATTCACCTGGAACCGCACCCTGTTCCCCGACCCGGAACGTTTTCTGGGATGGCTGCATGAGCGGGGTCTCAAAACCACGCTTAACCTGCATCCGCGAGACGGCATACGTGCGTTCGAGGACTGCTACGATCGCATGGCTCGGGCAGTGGGCGTTGATTCCAAGTCCGGCAGCTCGATTGAGTTCGATGCGTCCTCGCCGGTGTTCATGTCCGCTTACTTCGATCAAATCATCCACCCGATGGAATCTCAGGGCGTTGATTTCTGGTGGATCGACTGGCAACAAGGCAGCGTGACTCGCCAGCCGGGACTTGACCCGTTGTGGATGCTCAACCACCTGCACTTCCTGGACTCGGCCTCGCGAGGTCGGCGGCCTATCACGTTCTCGCGCTATGCCGGTTACGGCTCCCATCGTTACCCGGTCGGATTCTCCGGAGATACGGTCGTATCGTGGGAATCATTGAAATTCCAGCCGTACTTTACGACGATGGCTTCGAACATCGGCTACGGATGGTGGAGCCATGACATAGGCGGGCATATGTTCGGCTACCGGGACGAGGAACTGGAGACCCGATGGTACCAGCTCGGCACGTTCAGTCCGATCAACCGTCTGCACTCGACCGACTCCCCATTCAACGGCAAGGAGCCATGGAACTTCCACTCCCCGGCTCGCGAGGCGATGATAGCCGCACTTCGTTTGCGCCATAGACTCATCCCGTACCTGTATACGATGAACCGTCGCGCGGCTTATGACGGGCTGCCGTTGGTCGAGCCAATGTACTGGAACCACGGGGGCGGCACCGTGCCCACGGAATTTGAGTTCGGCACCGAGCTGATCGTTTCGCCAGTGCTCGAACCGGCCGATCAGGCCGCAGGCCGTGCCAAAGCAGAGGTCTGGCTGCCAGTCGGCCAATGGTTCGACTTCTTCGACGGAAGACGTTACGTAGCCGACAATCCGGAGGGCCGCACGCTCGGTGTATGGCGTACTCTCGACCGTATCCCGGTATTCGCCAAAGCCGGAGGCATCATACCGATGCAACGTCTCGACGGCGCTCCACTCAACGATGTTTCCAACCCGTCGGCATTCGATGTACTGGTATTTCCGGGCGCGGATGGCACGTTCACGCTATGGGAGGATGACGGCGAGTCGGTCGGCGGAGAATGGGCTTCGACCCGTCTTACGTTTGATTGGGTGCGCGGCATGTTCACCGTACATGCGCTTGACGGCGACAGTTCGCTGGTGCCGAGCTCACGCGCATGGCGTCTCATATTGCGAGGTGTGGAACAGCCGGACGGCGATTTGCCGGCATCGGTCTCTATACGCCATGGCGGTCGGCCAATCAGCGGCACAGTCGACTATGACCCGGATACGTTAAGCCTAAGCGTCGAGGTCGGCGCTCTGAATGTGGACGGCGACCTGACGATTCACGTGGCTGGAGGACTTTCGATTGCGCCGTCGCCGGTCGAGCGAGACGCCTTCGACATACTCGCCGACGCCAAGATGCACTATTTCACCAAGGAACGGGCCTGGCAATCCGTTCAGCGCGAGGGCATACGCGCGCTCGCCACCCTGCACACGCTGGAAATGCCGCCGGGCGACTACGGGGAGCCGAGGTGGTTTTCCTCGCATATGCCGCAAGGCGTCATCGAGGCGTTGTCAGAGGTGTTGCTGCGCGACTGAACAGGCGCGCGGGCCCCAAGCCCATACAGATATGTCCCGACGCAAGAATGCGGCGGGGAGAACAGGAAAGGAAACCGATGAACAAGACAATGACGTGGCGCCGGGTGCTGGCGGCCTCTCTTGCCGCGATGCTTGCGATGTCGCTGGCGGCATGCTCGGGAGGCACCTCCGCGACCAAGTACACGATCACACCGGAGAACGAGAATGAGGAGCTTGTGCTGGGCAACCGGCCCGAGGCGTCCTACTGGTTCCCGGAAGATCTGCTGAAGTGGAATGCGGACAAAGACCCGGATCTAGCATACAATGTGAGCACTGTGCCGTTGGCCAAGCGTGTGGACAAGGCCGACCTCAAACCAGTCAATGACACGCAGAACACCGATACCAAGGTGATGGCCATATCGATCATGAACTCCTCGACAAGCGGCAATGCCCCTCATGGCCTGAACACCGCGAACGCGAACACGTTCTCGTATTGGCAGTACGTTGACGAGCTTGTGTACTGGGGCGGCTCTTCGGGCGAAGGCATCATCGTGCCGCCGAGCCCCGATGTGACTGACATGGGCCATACCAACGGCGTGCCGGTGCTGGGCACAGTCTTCTTCCCTCAGAACGTATCAGGAGGCGAGGTCGAATGGCTGGACCAGACGCTTGCCCAAAAGTCCGATGGCTCGTTCCCCGTGGCGGACAAGCTCATTGAGGTCGCCACCACGTACGGTTTCGATGGCTGGTTCATCAACCAGGAGACAGAGGGTGAGAATGAAACCTCGCTGGGAGCCGACTACGCGACGAAGATGCAGGCGTTCATCGCCTACCTCAAGAAGCAGGCCCCCGACCTGCGTGTCGTGTATTACGACTCGATGACCAAGGACGGCTCAATCGATTGGCAGAATGCCCTTACCGATGAAAACTCGATGTACATGACGGATGACGATCATCCGATAGCCGATGAGATGTTTCTGAACTTCTGGTGGACCGAGGACAAACTGGCCGGCGACGACCTGCTTGCCGCCTCCGCAACCAAAGCCAAAGAACTCGGCATCGACCCGTATTCTCTGTACGCCGGTATCGATGTGCAGGCCGACGGCTATGACACCCCGGTCAAATGGAACCTGTTCGCCGGCAAGGATGGCAAGACGCATACCTCTCTCGGCCTGTACTGCCCGAGCTGGGCATATTGGTCCGCCGGCAATCCGACCACATTCCGCAAAAACGAGAGTCGTCTATGGGTTAACGATGAGGGTAATCCATCGGTGAGCACTCCGTATGAGGACGATGAGAAGTGGACCGGCGTATCCAATTACGTGGCCGAGCAGTCGGCTGTCACCTCGCTGCCGTTTGTGACCAACTTCAATAACGGTTCGGGCTACAGCTTCTTCCGTGAAGGCAAGCAGATTTCCAAGATGGATTGGAACAACCGTTCCGTCAGCGATATCCAGCCGACCTATCGTTGGATAGTCGCCGATGAGGGCGGCAATAAGACCAAGGCCGATTACAGCGATGCCGACGCCTGGTACGGCGGATCGTCACTGAAGTTCTCGGGCAAGGTCGCCAAGGATGGCAAGACCATGGTCAAGCTGTACTCGGCGAGCGTCAAGACAGGGGCAAAGCCGACGCTGTCGATTGCCGCCAAGGCCAATGTCGATACCGATCTTAAGGCCGTGCTGACCTTCGCGGATGGCTCGGTCGAAACCGTCAATGGCAAGAAGAAGGTCGGCAACGATTGGGGTGTCATCGACTACGACATCGCCAAGTTGTCGAACAAGACGCTCACCGGCATCGACTTCACCTACCAGTCTTCCGAGGATAAGACCGGCTACGAGCTGTTGCTGGGCAACATCACGCTCAAGGATGGCTCCGAGGAGACCGAGCTCGGCAAGGTCACCGAAGTCAAGGTCGATGACAGCGAGTTCGACGATGACGCCCTGTATGCCGGTGCCCGCATTTCATGGAAGACCGATGGCAAGGCTCCGGCCTACGAGATCTACCAGATCAACGAGGACAAGAGCCGTTCGTTCCTTGGCGTCTCAAACGTCGAGAACTTCTATGCAAACGCACTGACACGTGTAGGCGAGACCAATAACACCACGTTCGAGATTGTGCCGGTAGACCGTTATGGTACGCAAGGCACGAGCGCCAAGGCCGATATGGATTGGCCCGACAACAGCAAGCCGAAAGCCGGTGCCACGGCTTCGCGCACACTGCTGAATGTGGGCGACGAAGTGACGTTCACCTCCGCAAGCTCGAAGAACACTGCCGAGGTCGCCTGGTTTCTGCCCGGATCAAGCAAGGAGCATGCCACTGGCAAGTCCGTCACCGTCACCTACGACAAGGAGGGCGTGTATGACGTTGAGATCACCGCGAAGAACAAGAGCGGCGAGGCCACTGCGACGCTGAAGGGGCAGATTGTCGTCTCCGCGGATGTCATGGACCTTGTGTTGCTCTCTCAAGGTGCTCAGGTCAGCGCCGACGGGTTCACGAACGGCAACGAGAAGCCTGAGTTCGCGGTTGATGGCGACGTGAAGACCAAGTGGTGTGTCACCGGCCCGGCTCCGCATGAGCTTGTTGTCGATCTCGGCGCACCCAAGACCGTCTCTCAAGTCGATATTTCCCATGCTCAAGCCGGTGGAGAGGATGCCAGCATGAACACGCAGGAATATGCGATCGAGGTCAGTGAGGACGGAACCGAATACACGCAGGTCGCGTTGGTCAAGGGCAACACTGAAGGTGCCACGTCCAACGCCTTTGCCCCGGTCAATGCCCGTTACGTCAAGTTGGTGGTTAACAAGCCGACGCAGGGCAGCGACACTGCGGCTCGTATCTATGAGATGCAGGTACGTGGCGCAGACGGCGCGATCCTCTAGGAGCCGCTGTTTGTTCTGACGAATACATCGCTTCCGGGTGAGCCGGTATATCGGTGTTACCCGGAGGTGGCATCTCGGCCCGTATCGAATGCATGCCGTGCGAATTTCCACTTTGTGAGGAATGAGGGCAAAGAAGTTCTGTATCGATGTGGGCCATGCCATATACTAAACTGATTCATGCAGTATGCATGCAATGGTGAGTGCTATCGAAGTCCGTTTTTTGAGGTTCCCCATTGCAGGGAACCAACATATCGCGAAACGGGAGAGTACGCCGATGACGAGCACGGAGCCGACGATGAACACAAACCCCCTCCACTTGGAGTCAGGAGCCGCGCATCCGGTCGCCAAACCGCATCGGGTGGGCCTCAAGGACATCGCCGACGAGCTGGGAATCTCGCAGACCGCGGTATCGTTCGCGATCAACGATCGTCCCGGCGTCTCCGAAGAGACCAAAAGGCGCGTCAAAGAGGCTGCGTCGAAGCTTGGCTGGAGCCCGGTGTATGCGGCGCAGGCGCTCGGCTCATCGAAGACCATGACGGTTGGCTTCGCCCCGGCACGCTCCTCAAACGGTCTTCGGGACGAAGGCTTCATGCTGCATTTCATGACCGGTTTGCATGAATCCCTGAGTCTCAAAGGTTACGGTCTGTTGTATCAGCCCTGCTCATCGGTCAGGGAAGAGTTGTCGGTCTACAAGGATTGGGCTCGACGTAAGCGTGTTGACGGTGTTATCCTCGTTGACCTGCGTGCTGACGACCCGCGCCCCGCGCTGCTTGCTCGGCTCGGTGTGCCGGCTGTGCTTGCGGGAGGTCCGGATCCTGAGAACATCGTGCCCTCGCTGTCGATTGACGATTCAGGCGCCATGGAAACGATTCTCCGACATTTGGTATCATGCGGACACCGGCGTATCGCATATCTATCGGGGGACCGCACCCTTGACTATTCGCGTGATCGCGAACGAATGTTCCGTGAATTCGCAAAGCGTTGCGATCTTGAGTCGATCCGTGTCGAATACACCAACTTCAGCGTAGACATCGCCTCGGCAATGACGCTTGCAATGTTGTGTGGAAGCAATCCGCCCACCGCTTTCATCTACGAGAATGAGACATTGGCCGCAGCCAGTCTGCATGCCATTACCGAGTGGCTGCTCAATACGCCGTCCAGGAATCCGGACGCACCGCGATATCCGCATAATCTTCCGGCTATCGTTAGCTTCGAGGACAGTTTCTTGTGCGTATCGATCTATCCATCGCTCACGTCGGTACACCGAGACCCGAGCGTGTATGGAACGAAGGTCGCCAAACTGCTGATCAAGGTCATCAACGGTGAGACGGTCAGTGGCAACCGCCGCATCCTGACTCCCAAGCTCGTGATCAGGGACAGTACCAGACTTTCCTGTGTCTGATTCGTCTACGGCTACATCCTGTTGGTGGAGCGGATAGAAACGGCATGAGACGGGAATAGGCAAGGTCCGACGGGAGTTTTCCGTCGGACCTTGCCTATTCGTTATCACGAATTGTATCGCCTTACGCCGCGTTCTTCACGGCCGTCGCAATGGACACGGCCGGGTCGAGGAACGGAATCAGCGTGGACTGGAAGGCGTGGTACAGGTCGGACTTGCCCGGCCAGACCGTGCCGATCACGTGGTTGTTCTTGTCAAGCTGATGGAACCAGGAACCGCCCTCGTGGTCGATGACATGCTCATCGACATACTGGGCGAATGTGGCGTACCAGTTGGCGTACATCTCCTCGCCGGTGGCCGCATACAGCGTGGCGGAAGTGTTCAACGATTCGGCCAGCGTCCAATGCATGCGATCGGTGACCACGGGCTTGCCGTTCCAGTCGGTCGTGTAGGCGAGTCCCACGGTGCCGTCGGCGTTCCATGCGTCGGCCACGGCACGTGCGAACAGATGCTCGGCGGCGTCGACGTACGGCTGTGTGCCGTCAAGGTTGGCGAAGGAGCTTAACGCCCACTGCGTGATCAAGCGCGCCCATTCGATGCCGTGACCCGGCGTGGCGCCGTACGGCTTGAACTGGTCGTCCTTCTTGTCGGCGTTGCATTCGAGGTCCAGCGACCAATCGGACTTGAAATGTTCGGGGATGCGCCACTCGTTGTGCTTCGCCCAGCCGATCACATGATCGATGATGTGTCCGGCGCGTACTCGATAGGTGTTGTTCCCGGTGGCGTCGGCCACGGCCAGGAACGCCTCGGTGGTGTGCATGTTGGCGTTGAGACCACGGTACGGGTCGAGCTCGGTGAATTCGGTATTCCAGGTATCGACGGCCAGGCCGATCTCGTCGTCCCAGAAATGCTTGTCATATGTGGCGAGCGCCTCGTCGAGCAGTTCCTTGGCGCCGGGCCGTCCGGCCAGCAGGGCGGAGGACGCGGCGAGAATCACGAAGGCATGCGCATAGCAGACCTTGCCCGGCGCGTGGGTGCCGTCCGCGAACACCTGCGGATACCAGCCGCCGTGCTCGTCGTCATGCAGAATGCCGGTCAATCCCTTGAGCGCCGCGTCGGCCAGCTCGTCCGCACCCGGGTATCCGAGCATGGCGCCAATCGAATACACATGGGCCATACGGCTGGTGATCCACGTTTCGACGCCGTGGGAGGGGTCGAGGGTGCCGTCGGCGTTCAGCCAGCCGGAACCGCCATCCGGCGCTGGGAAGCCTTTGCCGAACTTCAGCAGCTCGTAGGTTTCGGAAGCCATGAAAATGCGGTTGGCTTCGGTGCCGAGCGTATACCGTGGGTTATTGGTCATAATGATTGTTCCTTTCCTTAACGAGAACATGCGGTGGGTGCGCAATGAGCATTCAGCGGGCACGTCTTAGTGTTTCACGCGAATGCCGAAATAGTCCATGACCAGTTCGCAGAACATCATATTCGACCAGCTGAACCATTCGCGCGTGTACTTGGTCGGATCGTTCACGTCGATGCCTTCGTGCATGAGATGTGTACCGGCGTCGGTGGCTACAAGACGGTCGAGGATATGCGCCTTGAAGTCCTTGCTGTCGCTGGTCATCGCCTCGATAGACAGCGCGATTGGCCACACATAGCGCGGCGGGGTGTGCGGTGAGCCGATGCCCTTGAGATACTCGCCCTCGTAATAGTACGGGTTTTCGTCGCTGAGCAGCGTGCGTCGGGTCGCCAGATACGTCGGATCGTCCGGTGCGCAGTACCCCAAGTAAGGGGCCGCCATCAAGGAGGGCACATTGCTGTCGTCCATGATATTGACGTGACCCAGGCCGTCGGTCTCGAACGCGTAAATCGTCTCGCCATTGCGGTTCGTAGTCTTGGCGTGGTTTTCGATGCCTTCGGTGATGGTGCGGCGCAGCTCGCCGGCACGGGCGGCGATATCGGCGTCATCCAGAATCTCACCGCCGAAGATGCGTTCCAGATAGCCCATCACCACGGCGGCGAACATGTTCGAGGGCACCAGATAGTGGTAGGTGCAGGCGTCGTCGCTGGGGCGGAAGCCGGACCAGGTCATGCCGGTGTACGCCACCGGCGACCCCTTGCCGTTATTGCTCAGCGATTCGGTGGGGATGTCCGTGTCGCGGATGAAGAAATACGGGGAGCGTTCATGATGCTGCTCGGTCTCGAAGACGTCAAGAATCTTCTTGACGCCGGCAATGAATTCGGCATCGAAGTGATCGGCGTTGCCGGTGTTCGCATACAGCATCCAAGCCAACTGGATGGGGTAGCACAGCGAATCCACCTCGTACTTGCGCTCCCAAAGCCAAGGGCTGGAGAAATCGGACCGGTCGTCCTTGTCCCAGGAGGCGCCGTTCGGTTCCTCGTTGAAGGCATTCGCATACGGGTCGATGATGATGTAGCGGAACTGTTGCCGTATCAGACCGGCGATCAGGTTCGCAATATCGCTGTCTTCGGCGGCAAGGGCCAGGTACGGGCGCAATTGCGCGGTCGAATCACGCAGCCACATGGCCGGGATATCGCCGGTGAGCAGGAATGTGGTGCCGTCGTCATGCCGTTTGACCGTGGTGGTCAGGGTGTCGGCAAAGCAGGCATTGAAGTTCTCGGCCCAGGCGGCGTGTTCGGTGCCACACAGGTCCGTGATGTGCTGCATGAAATCCGAGACCGACTTCGGTATCGCGGTGGTCGTCATAAATTCAACTTCTTTGTTTGAGGGATATACATATCAAGGGAACAGCATTATTCTAAACCGCTTTAGTTCATGACATGCGAAAGGATGTGAAGAGCATGAGTGTGAGCGCACCATATGAAAAACCGGTGAGATTTCCTGTTCGGAGAATCTCACCGGTTGCGATCAGTCGATTCGTGAAGTCGCACGAATGGCGGATAAGGGGATGGGTGGATTACTTGCCGATTTCAGCCAGATAGTCGGGCATCTCGGCCGGGTACTGCGGCCAGGCACCGGCCTGGGTGCAGACGTAGGCGGCGGTGTTGACGGCCTTGCGGTGGGCTTCGGCGAGCGTGTCGCCCAGCAGGATGCGTGCGGTGAAGGTGCCGGAGAAGGAGTCACCTGCACCCACGGTGTCGTTCACCTCGACGTGCGGAGTGTCCAGCGTGGAGACCTCGCCCTTGCGGGAGATGATGGTGGAGTAGGCGGAGCCGGCGGTCAGAATCACGTAGTCGAGGTCGAATTCCTCGAGGAACCAGCGGGAGGCGTCTTCGCCGGAGGTGCCGCGAATGTCGAACATGTCGCGCAGCAGCAGGAGTTCCTCGTCGTTGATCTTGAAGACGGTGGCCGCCTTGAGGAGTTCCTCGATAAGTTCCTTGGAGTAGTGGTCGCCGCGCAGGTTGATGTCGAAGAACTTCATCGCGCCCGGCTTGGTGTGCTTGAGCAGCTCCGTGATGGTGGCGTGCGATTCGGGGGAGCGCAGGGCCAGGGTGCCGAAGCAGACGGCGTCGGCCTTGGAGACCACGTCGATGAGCTGGCGGGTGTACAGGATGTGATCCCAAGCCACGCCCTTGACGATGGTGTACTCCGGGATACCGTTCTTCAGCGCGACTTCGACGGTGGAGGTCGGCCAGGCGTTGCGCTGGATGACGGTGTTGATGCCGGCCTCGTCGGCCTTGGCAATCAGTTCGTCGCCGAGTTCATCCTCGCCGACCGCGCTGATGGCCCAGCCTTCGGTGCCGTTCTTCATCGCGTGGTAGGCGAAGTTGACGGGGGCGCCGCCGGCTCGCTTGCCGCTCGGCAGCATATCCCACAGCAGTTCACCGAGGCTCAGAACGATCGGGGTAGTCATGGTTGGTTTCCTTTCCTTTGTTTCCTTTATCGGGTGTTTCGTATGGAAAATCTTGTGATGTCGGCGCTTGGTTTAGGAGACGTCGAAGAACACCGAGGGGTGTTCGAGGAATTGGGTCACTGCCACTGCTGCGGCACCGGAGACCGCCGCGTCGGCGGACAAGGTGGATAGGCTGATGGAAGTGGAGGCATTGATTTCGGGGATGGCCCGTTCGGCCACCGTGGCGCGCACCTCATCGAGCAGTATCGGGCCGGCTTCGGACACGATGTCGCCGATGATGATGTGCTCGGGATTGTATCCATTGAAGATGGTGACGCATCCGTAGCCGACGTATCGGGCGACTTCGCGGACAATGGCGATTGCCGCTTCGTCGCCGTCGCCGGCTTTGGCGAACAGGGCGCGGGCGGCTTCGGTGTGGGTCATATCGGCCGCGCCGGGAACCACGGTGCCATCGGCGATGAGCGTATCGTGAATGGCGGGGGTGGAGCAGTAGCGTTCAAGGCAGCCGACGTTGCCGCAATCGCAGGGGCGGCCGTTGACGTCAATGGAGATGTGTCCGATTTCGGTGGCGGCACCGAGGAAGCCGTTGATGAGGCGACCGTTGTCGATGACGCCGAGGCCCACGCCTTCGCCGACCAGATAATAGGCGAGGTTGTCGTCGGCGTGCACCGACGGGTCGAAGAGATAATGTGCGAGGGCTCCGGCGCGGGCGTCCTGTTCGATGAACACAGGCACGCGGAAAGCGGTGGCGAATTCGTCGATGAAGTTGATTTTGCGCCAGCCCTGCATGCTGGACACCACGGCGGTGCGGCCTACGTTACGCAGGTAGGGGCCGGGCACCGCCATGCCGATGGCCACAATGGACGGGTCGTTGTCAAGCAGTTGTTCGACGCGCTGGTGGATGGTGACGATGGTGTCGTTGATGGTGTTGTCGTACACCGTGGGCAGGTTTTCAAAGCTCAGGGTGTTGCCACACAGGTCGAACACGCCGATCTGCACCAGCGAGCGGGCGAATTTGATGCCGATGATGCGGAACCGCGTGGTGTCGAGTTTGAGACCGATGGAACGGCGGTTCTTGGAACCTTCCAAATCGCCGGTCTCTTCAATCATGCCGGCCTCGATAAGGCGTGCGGTGATTTTGGTGATGGCCGCGGGGGTGAGTTCCAGTGCCTTGGCGATTTGCGCGCGGGAGCTGATGCCGTTGTGATACAGGTGCTTGACGATGCGGGAGCGGTTGGATTCGGAGACACTGGCTTGGGAAGTGGCATGGGTGGTGTTCGTTGCCATCGGTCTTAAGTCCTCCTTGTCTGCACCGCTGCGAGTTGTTTCGCTCGTCTTTGAATCTGAACTTGATTAAGATATTAACGCTGTTAATTGATTGACGCAATCAATATGTCATTCGGTGTGTCGTGCATGTGAGTGTCGTCTTGGGGGAATTTGTTAAGATGGTTGTCAATAGTCGGATGCACACTGATATCAAGCGAAACGTTCGATGAAGAACAGGGGAGGACTGATGTCCGAAAACACTATGAACAATCTCAAAATCGGTGTTGACGTGGGCGGAACAAAAATTGAAGCTGTGCTGGTTGACGCAATGGGCACGGTATTGGGTTCCGCCCGTATTCCCGCCAGGCATGGCAACGATGCCGTGATCGAAGACATCGTCGCTGTAGCGCATCAGGCGGCGGGTGAGCGTTTTGACGAGGTGAGGGCCATCGGTGTCGGTACCCCGGGCACGGTGGATTCGGCCAGCGGGCATGTGGGCAATATCGTGAATCTCGACGTGGTCTCGCTGGATATGGGGCCGTTGGTCTCGCAGCGTTCGGGCGTGCCGGCCCATGTGGAAAACGACGTCAATGCCGCCGCCGTCGGCGCGGCCACCGTGTTGGGCGGTGCGGACGGCATGGCCGGTACCATTGCGTTCCTGAACTTCGGCACCGGACTGGCTGCGGGCATTGTCGAAAACGGCGTGCTGATGCATGGCTATAGCGGCGCGGCCGGCGAAATCGGCCATATCCCAGTCGAACCTCATCGCCTCAAGTGCCCTTGCGGGCAATACGGATGCTTGGAAACCGTCTGCTCGGGCGCATCCGTGGGACGTCTGTGGCCCAACGCCGACCCGCCGATGCCCGACCTGATTCGTCGCGCGAAAAAGCGGGAGGCCGAGGCCGTCGATGTGCTGGACATGGTAGTGCGCGCCATCGGCGACACCATACAGATCCTGGCTCAGTCCGTTGATCCGCGACTCATCATCTTGGGCGGTGGCATGGCCAAAACCGGTGAACCGTTGGTCGAGGTGATCACGGCTGAGCTGCGCCGGCGCGAATCGCAATGCCGATTCCTTGAAACGCTGGACCTGCCGGCCCGGCTGCGTCTGGCACCTGTCGGCCAACCAGTCGGAGCCATCGGTGCCGCCATGGCGGCGTAGCCTGGCATAGTGCCGGGGCATGGGAGATGAGGCCTCAGATTTGTCTCCGAGGCCCCATCTCCCACGCAGTCCTATATCGCTTTATGTCGTGCTGTGCCGCGCTTGGTCTTGCGCGTTTCGTTGCCGGGGTGGCCAGCTTTATTTGGCCAAGTGTTGGAAGACCACGGCGATGGCCTCGCCCTGTACGGTGATGTCGGGTCCGCATTCGCAGCGCCGGATCACCGTGTGTTTATGGAAGGACGAGGACGTGGCGGCATCCAGATACTGCTGTGCCGCGTCAATGAACGTCTCGTTGATGATGTTCGGCTGCCCATAGACGCATACGTCTGCCATATCCAAAAGGCCCACAGGCATGGACAGGGCCTGGCCGAGATAGCGGCCCGCCCGAGCAAGGATACCCTGATGCTGCTCCACGTCTGCTGCGCTGAGTTGCTTCTTCAATGCGGTTCCGGAAATCATCGTCTCCAAGCAACCGTGCTTGCCGCAAGGGCACAGCGGCCCGTCAAGATCGATGGAAATATGGCCGAGCTCGCCAGCCGCGTGCAGTTCGCCGATTACCGGCGTGTCCGAGAGCAGAATCGCCGAACCGATGCCTCTTTCGATGCGCACGAAAAGCATATTCGGCCCGCCTTGGCCAAAGAAACGTTCGGTGAGCATGGCTGCGGTGGCGTCGTTGCTGACGTTTACTTCAAGTCCGAAATGTTCGGCGATTGGCGTGGACAGGTCGAGATTGTTCCAGCCGCGCATCGTGGAGGAGCGGACCACGCCGTTGTCTACCACGCCGGGGGAGGCGACTCCGATGCCGATGACCTCGCCATCGGACATGCCCAGCATCTTCTCAATGAGCTCGATGATCACATCCACGGAAACGAATGAGCCGGTGTTCAGGGTGACTTCGGCGTGACGCAGCGGCTGGCCGAGCAGATTGGTGACTGCGCCGTGCAGCAGGTGCTCCTGCGTCAGGTCGATGCTGATGATGCGCAGTCGATCGATATCGATGCTCAGCAGTGTGCCTCGTTTGCCTTTGCCGCCGCTGGGTGCCTGACCGGTCTCGCGCAGCAATCCTTCCTCCAGCATCCGACCGACCACATCGGAAACGGCCACGCGGCTCAATCCGGTGCGTCGGCCGAGCTCGGCGCGCGAATACTGGTTGGTGGGGAACAACAACCTGAAGATAAGTTGGCGGTTCTTGCGGCGCACATCGGCGGGGGAAGCCTTGGCCGCATGGTCGTCGGTCGTTGTGTTGAGACCGAGATATGACATGTTTCCTCCTGCCTGATGGTGAGCGAGTGGACGGCGATTGTTGTTCCATACACAGCTTAGACGGTGAAGCGCAATTTCGTCGTTGAAACTGTTATGAAACTTCACTAATAAATTCCAGTGTACCTGTGTGAAGCGTCAGGAAACACCGTGAGTGTTCATAAGGTCCAAAATTGTTAGTATCATTAACAAATAGCGAATCACCAATCGGCGCTACGCCGAACGGTGGTTGGAACGCCGCGCGGCACCCGGACGTGACAAGGATGTTGCCATTATCCGCAAGACGGGCGGCGGTACAGCGACTCGCATCGGGCGGGCCGCACGGAACTGGAGGAAACCGATGCCGGAAATCATCATTGTCAAGAACGAAGCCGAGGCCGGCGAGATCTACGGCCGTTGCGTGGCGGACCTGATCAAAGCAAAGCCGGACGCTGTGCTGGGTCTGGCCACTGGCTCCAGCCCGCTGGCCGCCTATCAGGCGCTCGCCAAGATCGTCAAGGACGAGGCCATTGACGTTTCGGGCGTGCGTGGTTTCGCGCTTGACGAATACATCGGGCTGCCGCTGACCCATCCCGAGTCCTATCATGCGACCATCCATCGCACCGTGGTCGAACCGCTTGGCCTGGACCCGGCCAAGGTCCATGTGCCCGGCGACGTACTCAACGGCACTCCGCTCGAAGACGGCGACAAAGTCGCGCTGGCCGGCCCGGCCTATGATCGTGCCATCGAAGCCGCTGGCGGCATCGACGTGCAGATCCTCGGCATCGGCACCGACGGCCACGTCGGCTTCAACGAGCCCGGTTCCTCGTTGGCCTCCGGCACTCGCGTCAAGACCTTGGCCGAACAGACCCGCATCGACAACGCGCGCTTCTTCGACAACGACATCAACCAAGTGCCCACCCACTGCATCACGCAGGGTATTGGCACGATCATGAAGGCCCGTCACCTCGTGCTGCTGGCGTTCGGTGCCGGCAAGGCCGAAGCCATCGAGGAGACGGTGGAAGGCGGCTTGTCCGCGTTCTGCCCGGCTTCCGCGCTGCAGATGCACCCGCACGCCACGATTATCGTGGATGAGGAGGCCGCCTCTCGTCTGCGCCACAAGGACTACTATCGCTACGCCTACACCCACAAGCCGGCCTGGCAGGGCATCTGAGTTATCGTGTGCTGGCTTCCGCCAGCGGGAGCGCATGAGCGGTAAGGAGAACAACATGTCTGATAGGAACGAGATAGTCTCGCGCGTGACCGCGGCACTGGAGGGCAAGCCGGCTCCGGTGGCGATTCGTAACGCGCGCAAGGTGGATGCGCGCGGCGAACGGCGCGGATATTGGGTCGTCTCCGATGCCGCCGGCGTCATCGTGGCGGCCGGCACGGGGGAGGGGGCCTTCGAGCACTGCTGCCGCACGGTGGGGCTCGACCCGGCCGATCGCAACGCGGTCATCGACGCCGAAGGCCGTATTCTGACCCCCGGCTACGTGGACATCCACGCGCACGGCGCATGGGAGAAGAGCTTCGATGACGGGCCGGACGGCATCGACGTGGCGCGGGCCGGCCACGCCGTGCATGGCACCACGCGCCAGGTGCTCTCGCTGATCACCAACCCCGTGGACGTGATCTGCCGCAACATCCGCACCGTCCGCGCCACAATGGAGTCCGGCCGCCCCGACATCCTAGGCTGCCATCTGGAAGGCCCGTTCCTGGCCCTGGCCCGCAAGGGCGCACATGACCCGGAATGTCTCAAGGATCCGGTGCCTGACATCGTCGATAAGATGCTTGAGGCCTCCGGTGCCGACCCCGCCTCCGGCAAGCTTGGCTGCATCCGCCAGATCACCATCGCCCCCGAACTGCCCCACGGCATCTCCGCCATCCGCCAGTTCGCCGCTGCCGGCGTGGTGCCGGCCGTGGGCCACTGCGACGCCGACTACGAGACCGCCAAAGCCGGCTTCGACGCGGGCGCGGGCATCATGACCCACATGTTCAACGCGATGAACGGCCTGCATCACCGCGAACCCGGTCCGATTCCGGCCGCGGTGGAGGACCCGCGCGTCACCATCGAGCTCATCAACGACGGATTCCACGTGCAGGATCCGATGGTGAGCCTCTCCTTCCGGTTCGCGCCTCACCGCACGGCCTTCGTGACCGACGCGATGGCCGCCACCGACTGCCCGGACGGCGCCTACAAGTTGGGCGCGCTGGACGTGAACGTGGTCGGCGGGCATGCGCGCCTGGTCTCCAACGGCGCCATCGCCGGCTCCACTCTGCTGC
>OLPR01000632.1_pt1 | contig 31653 bp, 24 predicted proteins | sample 1672761 | NCBI WGS metagenome assembly OLPR01 (sample SAMEA3136721, study PRJEB25190) | human gut metagenome | biome: human gut; feature: human-associated habitat; material: faeces | place: Austria | collected 2013 | reverse complement strand
ACATCAGGATTTTGATCCATGAAAGCCTGAATGGCATAATAGTATTCAGGATTCTGTTCCTTGCAGTTGCCGACATTAATTGCAAATGTAATAACAGTTTCAGTCTGCTCTGCAGAGCCACCGCCTGTGCCATCTGAATTAACAGAACCCCCATTAGTTGGCGTGCTGTTACCATTGCCACCGCATCCTACCAGAGAAAGAAGCATCGTAAAAATTAGTGCTAAACTCAAGAATCTCCGCTTTTTCATTGTTATAACCTCCAAAATTTTTTCACTTTATCTGCCATCAAAACCAACGCTTCCGTTCAGGAATAGATGTTACCACGCTGCGCATCACATGATACTATCTATTATTTTCGGGTGACATCAGTTACAGAAGACAGTTAAGCACTAAAATGGGCCAAAATGGGCCAACCATGGAATCGATTTCACATTACATATAAAGCCGCCTTGGTGGATATCTGAGGATACCCATTTTCTTATGTGGCATCGTTTTCAAAAAACATAAAAATGCTTATCGACTTAACTCAGCACGCCACAAGATGTAGCAACCGCTCTAACAAGTCGCAGGAATACCTGATCTCCAGTCATGCGGCGGTTGAAACGGAAGCAGAACTCGTCCAGGTATGCCTGTAACTTGGTACATCTACCATGGTAGGTTCCCAAAAGGAACGTTTTCAGATTACTGATTGCCTTGTGCAGCCAATGCAGATCGCCAACTTCGTACTTTTTGGGCTGCAGTTGTATGCCCTCTAAATTCAGATAACTTCTGTACCCATCACATTCGACTTTGATATCTGGGGCAAAATACTGGTCAACAAACTGCTGCAGGGTCTTTCCCTGGATGTTATCGACAACCTTCATTCGTGCGTATAAAGCGGCACCGTTGGCAGATTTGGACAGAGCAACCACGATTTTAGATTTGTCAGTTCCACGGCCACACTTGCCATTGTGGCTGTTACCGCCAATATATCCGTCATCCAACTCAACAATGCCGAAAAGCAGGTAGTTTTCATCTCTTTGACCCATGGCGGTATGGATCATGTCCAGTAAATGCCAGGCAGAATCGTAGCAGATTCCCAGGGTGCGGCTCAACTGAACAGCGGAGATTCCCCGCTTGTCAGTAGCACACAGATAGATAGCCCAGAACCAGACGGTCAGGGGCAGTCTGGTACGGTGCATAACGGTACCGGCAGTGACAGAGGTCTGATGACGACAGGTGCGGCACTGGAAGGTATTACGGCCATGGATGGGTAATACTCCCGGCATCCGCAGACAGGGCAGACGAAGCCGTTGGGAAACCGCAGCCGGAACAGTTCTTCTCTGCAGGCCTCTTCTGTGCTGTACCGAACCCGAAACTCTTTGAAACTAATCGCTGTAGCCTTTGCCATAATGATTACCCCCTTGCTTTCTGGGTTCATTATCGCATAAGTGCTGTCCAATATCTCGGACAGTTACAAGATATGGTGGCTTGCGGAGTTAAGTCGATAAGCAGATTAACAAAAATAAAGCTGAAAATTCGTTAATTCTGACACACAATATTCGACGATCAATGGTTGCATTTACGTGTTAAACGTGATATCATTTGTATTAAGAGGTTGGAAACGATTCCAATTCCCGTATATCACCGGGAATCAGGTCTTTTAGCTACATTGTGGGAAGGATGGGCAGGAAAATGACCGCTGCTTTTTTCTGCTTTCAGCCGTAAGCGCAGATTGGAGGGAAGTCGGATGACGGATAAGGAACTGAGACGGTTAAGCCGGGGCGAGCTGCTGGAAATGCTGATTGCGCAGACGGAAGAAAACCGTCAATTGAAAATCAGGCTGGAGCGTGCGGAGGCGCAGCTCCGGGATCGCAGAATAGCGGTTGAAAAAGCCGGTTCCCTTGCGGAGGCGGCGCTGCAGCTGAATCGTGTATTTGAGGCCGCGGACAAAGCCGCGCAGCAATATCTGGAAAACGTGCGTCTTATGTCGGAAAAGGGAAGCGGAGAGTTATGAAGTCGAAATCGTGGAAATCTCCCGAGCCCCCGACTCTGGAACAGCTGGAGGCGGAGCTTGGCAGAGAAAAATACAAACGGCGGTATAAACGCGTTCTTCGCAGCACCGTCTATACGCTTGTGGTTGTTGCGGCTGTAGCCGTGCTGGTTGCTACCATCTGGATGCCCGTGCTGCAGATCTACGGGTCTTCCATGACGCCCACGCTGAATGAGGGGGACATTGTCCTCTCCGTCAAGGGCTCGGGCTTTGAACCCGGCGACCTGGTGGCGTTCTACCTGGGAAACAAGATTCTGGTGAAGCGCTGTATTGCCGGCCCCGGCCAATGGGTGGATATCGACGAAAACGGAAATGTATCCGTGGACGGAAGGCTGCTGGAGGAACCGTACCTGACGGAAAAAGCCCTTGGAGAATGTGACATTACGCTGCCTTATCAGGTGCCGGATAACCGTTACTTCTGTGTGGGCGATCACCGTTCCACCTCGGTGGATTCCCGCAGTACCGCGGTCGGCTGCATTTCCGATGAGCAAATCGTCGGAAGGATCGTATTCCGGGTCTGGCCTCTGCCGGACTTCGGCGCATTGAGATAGGAAGGATGGTGAAGGGATATATGAAGTATGATGTTCTGCGGGATGCGGAAAAATACACGAAGGTGCATAAGAGGAAGCGCCTCCGGCATCGGGTAGTGACCGTGCTTGCCGGTGTGGTGGTATTCTGTACCACCTATGCGCTGATTCTGCCGGCTATCACACTGGAAAAGCAATGTGACATCCCGGAGCACACCCACACGGACGCCTGCTATGCGCAGGTGACGTCGGTTGAGAAAAGGGTTCCCGTGTGCAGCGCGGAGACGCTGGAAATTCATCGGCACACGGCGGACTGCTATGATGCCGACGGAAATCCGAGGTGCGGGTATGCCGATTTTGTGGTTCACAGCCATGATTCCCGCTGCTATGACGAAACCGGGAATCTCTGGTGTCCGCTTCCCGAGATTAAGGCACACCGGCACACTGCCGACTGCTATGCCCTGCCGGAAGAACATACCCACGCGGAGGGCTGCTATACGTCGGTGCGGGGCAATCTGGTCTGCGGGGAGCATGTCCATACGGATGCCTGCTACACCGAGACTGCCGTGCTTGCCTGCGGCCTGGAAGAATCCGAGGAACACCGGCATGACGAGAACTGCTATGAGACGTCCCGGGAACTGACCTGCGGCATCGACAGCGACCATAGTCATACCGATGCCTGCTATGAATGGGAGCAGGTTCTGAGCTGCGACCTGCCCACGGAGCCGGCGGAAGACGCTCAGCCGGTGCTGGTCTGCACGAAACCGGAGATCGTGCTCCACCGTCACACGTCCGACTGCTTTGACGCTGACGGCAATCTGATATGCGGACAGACCCAGGTTCTGGAGCATCGGCACTCCGACGCCTGTTTTGAGACGGTGGCGGAGCCGGTGGACACCGGGACGCTGACCTGCACCGATACGGCGCACGTGCATACCGCCCGGTGCTACGGCACCTGGGAGCTGGTCTGCGGACAGGAAGAACACACCCACAGCGAGGCTTGCAAGCCGGAAGAAACGGTATTCTGCGGCAAGGACGCTCATACCCACGGGGAAGCCTGTCGGGATGAAAACGGGGAACTGGTCTGCGGGACGGAGGAGCACACCCACAGTCTTGCCTGTTACGCAGACCCCGGCGCGGACGTGGAGACGGCGGAAATCTGGGAGAAGACCTTTGCGGGGGTGACGCTGACCGGGAATTGGCGGCAGGATACCCTTGCCATCGCCGAAACCCAGCTGGGCTATGCCGAGAGTACGAAAAACTACGTTGTCGCGGAGGACGGCGAAACGGTTAAGGGCTACACCCGCTATGGCGCGTGGTGCGGGGAGCCTTACGGCGACTGGAACGTCATGTTCCTGACCTTCTGCCTGCATTACGCCGGGGTGGAGGGCGTCCCGCCGGACAGAGACTGCGGCGGCTGGGTCACGTCCTGGGCGGACGCCTTTGAACCGGCACAGTCCCACACCCCGGCGGTTGGAGATCTGGTGCTCTTTGACCGGGACGGGGACGGCACGGCCGACCGGGCGGGTCTGGTGGCGCAGATCACGGATTCCGGCTTCGCCGCCATGGAAGGCGACGCGGAGGACGCGGTGCGTCTGCTGACCTACGGGGCGGACGACCCCGGGATCCTGGGCTATATCAACCTGCCGGAGGGGCCGAAGGAATTTACCCTGACGGCGCAGACCGAAAACGGCATCACCGTGACCATCACCGGCGAGAGTGCCTCCCTGCCCTATCCGGCAAGGGAAATCACGGTAACGGTGACCGAGGTGACGGACGGGGAGCGTCGGGCGATTCGCGATCAGATTTTGGGTGAAGAACAAGCCGAACCGGAGCGGAGCTACCTGCTGGACATCACCCTGTGGCACGGAGAGGAAGAGATCGAGCCAACCGGCTCCGTGACCGTGACCTTCAGCGGCATTGACACGGAGGGGCTTTACCCCAAGGTCTACCACATTGATACGAATGCCCAGACCGCCACGGACATGGAAGCGAAAACCGGAGAGAACGGGGACGTGACGGTAGACACGAATCACTTCTCTTTCTATGATTTACGGCTTCTGACCTTCCAAGATCTGTCCGGCTATGTCGGGGATAAGTTCTCCGAGGGCGGCAACTTTAAGCTGACCGGCGATGCCTGGACGGCGGACAACGGCAGTAGCGCGAATTTGAGCATTACGCAGAACACTACCATCGATTTGAACGGGCATACCCTGAAGATCAGCAAGGCCAGTCAGTACTTTGATGTGCACAACGGTGCGAAGCTCACCATTGTGGACTCGCAAGCACCTCAGGAGACTGTGACCACGGGCGGCGACAAGCTTTACGGCAATACAGCAAGCCTGAGTGAAGACAATTCTACCCTGACGTATTACATCACAGAATCCACGCCCACCGGCACCGGCACCAAGGAAACACTGAAAAGGCATGAAGTCCCCCTCACCGGCGCAGGAAAGCTTCTGTGTGGGGAGGATTCTGAACAGGCGATTCTGGTCAAGGGTACATTGGAACTACAGAGCGGTGTACTCCAAAACACCGGCGGCAAACATATAGTCACCGTGGACCGCGGAACGCTGGACATAAATGGCGGCTATATTGTGGGCGGCGGCAGTAACGGCACGCCCGGCGGCGGTATTTACGTTGACAACGGAACGCTGAACATCTCAGGCGGTGTCATTGCGGCCAACCGTGGCAGTTCCGGCGGCGGTATCTTCTTTCAAAACGGAACGCTGAACATCTCCGGCGGTGCGGTGACGGGAAACGAGGTCATCAACGGACATTCGGACAACGGCGGCGGCATCTACGTCAACAGCGGAACGCTGAACCTGTCCGGCGGCTATGTCACCAACAACTATAAAGAATGCGGTTGCAACGACTGCCGGAACGATGTCAACAACACCCACGGCGGCGGCGGCATCGCCCTGGCGAACAGTTCCGTTATGAACATGACCGGCGGCTATGTCACCGGCAACTATTCCGGTCTGGCAGGCGGCGGCATTTACGCGGGCTTCTTTGGCCACAATGTCCGCTTTACCATGAGCGGCGGAACCATTGCCGGCAACTGCGCCGAACTGGGCGAGGGCGGCGGTCTTCGTATCGCCGGCGGCACCAATGGCGTGATTCAGGCAACGAACAAGGTATACATTACCAATAACATAACGAATTCCAACAATGACTGGGGCGGCGGCGGCATTTTCGTTCAGGAAAAAGGCAACCTGTCGATCATGAATGCGCTGATCACCGGAAACACCGCGGGCGGCTTTGGCGGCGGCGTGGGCGCCTGTCCTACGGGTGAAACCCTGATTGTCAATCAAGACGGAGCGGCCATTTACGAGAACAGGGCTTCCGGCACAAATATGTCCGGCGGCGGCAACAACAAAACCTATGATTCCACTTTGGCGCAAACGAGCGAGGTCTTTACGCGAAACGGCTATGCGGATTACTTCTGTGTCCGCGCAAGAGACGGCGCAAACGGCCCGATTTCCCTTGTCACCGGTCTGATGGCGGGCGGCGGCGCGGCGAACTGGACGGGAAGCTGCGACGAGCAGCCCGTCAGTATCGGCCCGAGCGGCTACGCGGCCGCGAAATATCTGTTCGGATTGGATGCGCACCCGGATGGTGCCGCCAAGAGCCAGGCAGTCAATGCCGCGAAGGTCATTATCACCGGCAACCATTCCAATATCCATGGCGGCGGTATTATGACCAACGGCGGCCTGATTCTGGGTGACCCGGGTGGAAAGGTTGTAACGGCCACGCCGGAGCTGGACATTACCGGTACCAAGGCTCTGCTCAAGGACGGCGTAAAGCAGAACGAGGGACTGAACTTCCAGTTTAAGTTAACGGACAGTGAGGGGAAGGAAGTCGGAACGGCAACATCCGATGCTGCTACCGGACAATTTTCGATTTCGCCCGACGTGCAGTATTCCCAGACCGGAACCCATACCTACACGCTCAGCGAGGTCAAGGGCGATCGAGCCGGTGTCACCTATGATACGAATGTACATACGATTCAGGTGACAGTTTCGGAGAAAACCGTTTCCCTTTTGGGTGTGACGTTCAAAAGCTACTATGTGTCCTCCGTTACGTTGGACGGCAGTGAAAGCGGCGGTTCCTCCGGCTCTGGCTCCGGAACGGGTTCCCAGACGGGGACGTTCAGGGTTCACTTTAAGAACACGCAAGGCTGGGAGCACGTGTACATGCACGTATGGGCCGATTCGAGTAATCCGCTTACAAGTTGGCCGGGAATGCAGATGACACAGGGTTCGGACGGTTATTATGTTGCAGAGCTAAGTGTTTCCGGAACGGGTACCTACAATTATGTTTTCAACAATGGTTCTGGTAAGCAAACAAAGGACATTACAAATGTCCCCTATGCACCGGGGAAAGAAGCTGTGTTCAACGCTGACGGTAGCATCCAGTCGAACACCGCCGCCGGCGGCTCTTCGGGGTCGGGCGATGCGGTTGGGCATGGGAGCAATTCGGACGGGTCTTACACCCTGACCATCCCGGGAGACGCCTTTACCAACACCATGACTACCCAGCTGAATCTGCAAATCACGAAGACGGACAGCGCGGACGCTTCGAAGCTGCTGGAAGGCGCAAAGTTCACCCTGAAAGAACAGGGGACAGAGAACTCTATGGAGGTCACCACCGATAAAGACGGCATCGCGCTCTTTTCCGGCATCCGGCGCAATACCACCTACGATCTGCGTGAGACACAGGCGCCGTCAAATTACATGACGGCAGGACCCTGGATTCTGGAGGTCGGGAGCGACGGCGCGACGCTTTACCCGGCCACGGAGAACCCGGACGGAACGTTGGAAAAGGCCAGCGACACCGACACCGGAACGGCTTTGACCGTTACCACCGGCACCGACTCCAAGGTGTTGGAGCTTCCCATTCAGGACACCCTTTGGGGGTATAAGCTTCCCGACACCGGCGGAGCCGGAACAACCTCTTATACCGCAGGCGGCCTGGCGCTGATCTTCGGCGCGGCGACCCTGTTGTATAGCCATTGCAGGCGTCGAAAGGAGGATGAGGCATCTTCCTGATACGCGGAAAGCCACCATTCCAATTCAAAATTATGATGAAAGAAGGAGCACAAAAAATGAAATGCACAAGAAAACTCGCCAGTCTCCTGCTGGCACTGGTCATGGTCTTCGCCCTGGCCACCACAGCCTTTGCCACTGAAACAGTAACCCCCCCCACCACCGGCACCATTACCGTTGCGAATCCCGTTGCAAATCAGGAGTACAAAGCCTACAAGATTTTTGATGTGGTCTATGATGCGGCTAAGGAACACTATTCTTACACCATTGACAGCACCAGCGAATGGTTCAACACTGTCAGTGCCTATGCTACAGGGGCGCATGGCCTGACGCTGACCCAGGTCAACGGTGGTGATACTTATGTCGTTACTACCGGCAACGGCTTCAGCGCGCCCGACTTTGCCGTGGCGTTGAAGGCGGCTGTCGATGGTATGACCGGACTGCAACTGTCCGGAGACGCTAACTCTGTCTCTGTTTCCAACCTCGACCTGGGCTACTACTTCGTCGCCAGTTCCACCGGCGCACTGTGCAACCTGACCACCACCAACCCGACTGTCACCATCCACGATAAGAACGACATGCCCTTTGAGAAGACCGATAATAAGGTTAGCGCCGATGTGGGCGAGACGGTCAACTACACCATTACCGGCAAGGTACCCGATACCATGGGATTTGAAACCTATACTTACGAAATCGCCGATACCATGAGCGAGGGATTGACCTTTAACCGGAACAGCCTTGCGGTAAAGGTTGGAAGTGCTGATGTGACCGCTGACACCGACAAGTGCACGATCGCCTATGATGCTGAAACCGCTCCTAATACGTTCAAGGTGACCATTCTTGTCAAGAATTGCACTGTTGGCGATGCCATCACAGTTACTTATACGGCTACCGTCAATGAAAAGGCAATTGCGGTGGTCTCGAAGAACGAGGCAAAATTGACCTACAGCAACGATCCTACCGATTCGACCCATACGACCACCACGCCCGCGCAGAAGCAAGAGGTCTACAGCTCCAAGATCGTTATCGACAAGTTTGAGTCCGGCAGCAAAACCACCAAGCTGCCTAACGCGAAGTTTGTCCTGTACAAGGAAGTAACCACTGATGCTGGAACCTCTCTCGTGTACTACAAGTGGAATACCGATAAGAAGGTCGAATGGGTTGCAGACAAGAATGCTGCCACTGTCATGACAACCAACGCTCAGGGCGAAGCCACCTTCGGCGGCCTTGCCGACGGCACCTACCACCTGGTAGAAACCGAGGCTCCCGCCGGCTACAATCCGCTGACTGCGCCTGTTGAAGTTAAGGTAGCGGGCAGCAGCACGGATACCACGAAGCTTTCTGTTACCGCTGAGGTCGAAAACAAAACCGGCACGACCCTGCCCTCCACCGGTGGTATGGGTACTACCGTCTTCTATGTACTGGGCGCTGTCCTGGTGCTGGGCGCGGTCGTTCTGCTGGTCACCAAGAAGCGCATGAGCGATGCCAATCGTTAATTCCTGAGGATTCACATCCCCTGATTCCGCTTTCTTAACCATAAGTTCTGTGCCGGGGAGCGCCCCTCCCCGGCACACAGCCACAAGGAGAACCCTGTATGCGAAAACATCTATCCACCATTGTTCTGGTGATCCTATTGCTCATAGGGCTGTCCCTGTTGCTGTACCCCACCGTCAGCGACTACTGGAACTCCTTCCACCAGACCCGCGCCATCGCCACCTACGCCGAAAACGTGGCCGCTCTCGACAACGCCAGCTATGACGCCATCTGGGACGCCGCCCGGCAGTATAACCGGAACCTGTGTAGTCGCAGCAACAGCTTCCTCCTCTCCGAGGAGCAGAAGGCCGAATACGAAAGCCTGCTGGACATATCCGGTCAGGGGGTCATGGGCTATATCGAGATTCCCGAAATTGACGTGAGCCTGCCCATCTACCACGGCACGGAGGATCCCGTCCTACAGGTGGCCGTGGGCCATCTGGAATGGACCAGCCTGCCGGTAGGCGGGGAGAGCACCCACTGCGTCCTCTCCGGTCACCGGGGTCTGCCCAGCGCCAAGCTGTTCACCGACCTGGACAAGCTCCGGGAGGGGGATACCTTCCTCCTGCGGGTGCTGGATGAGATCCTGACCTATGAGGTGGATCAAATCCTCATTGTGGAGCCGCAGGATACCGCCGCGCTGGAAATCGCGGAGGGGGAGGACTACTGCACCCTGGTGACCTGCACCCCCTACGGCATCAATACCCACCGGCTGCTGGTTCGCGGACACCGCATCGACAATATCGAGGAAGTCAAAACCGTGCGGGTCACCGCCGACGCCGTCCAGTTAGAGCCAATGCTGGTGGCGCCCGTCGTGGCGATCCCCATGCTGCTGATTCTGTTGATCCTTCTGCTGCTGCCCAGGCGCAGAAAGAAATAGGAGGTTTTTTCATGAGAAAGCATGTTATTTCCGGCCTGCTGGCGCTGCTTTTCCTGCTTGCTCTGCCCCTGTCCGCCGCCGCCCACGCGGTTCCGGATGAGAGCCGGAACGGCCATTGCAGCATCACCGTCTCCATGACCTACAAGGGAAAAGCCGTCCGCGGCGGCACGCTTGCCCTGTACAAGGTGGGCGACGTGGCGGAGGACGACGGCAACTACAGCTTCGTCCCCGTGGAAGAAATTCAGGCGGACATTCCCGAATTCGGCGACATCGAGTCCCCGGATCTGGCGGGGCGGCTGGCGGAGCTGAAAGGGAAGCTGACTCCCGTCACCTCCGATCCCGTGACCGTCGATAAAGACGGCAACGCGACCTTTTCCGACCTGACCTTCGGCCTGTATTTGGTGGTGCAGAAAACCGCCGCTCCCGGCTACGGGAAAACCGCTCCCTTCCTGGTGAGCGTGCCTTACCTCTACCGGGACGAATACCAATACGACGTAACCAGCCAGCCCAAGACCGATCTGGAACGGGAGGTCAAGCCCACCGCGCCTCCCTCCCCCGGCGGCGGGAAGAAGCTTCCCCAGACCGGGCAGCTGTGGTGGCCGGTGCCGGTGTTGGCCTGTGCGGGGCTTGGCTGCATCGCCGTGGGTCTGTTCCGCCGCCGGGAGGCCAGGGATGAAGGCTAACCGGGGAACCGTCTGGATCAACGCGGGGCTGCTGCTGATTGCGGCGGCCCTGTTCCTTTCGGCTTACAATGAACGGGAGTCCCACGAAGCCCGGGACTCCGCCCGGCAGGTCATTGCCCAGCTGTGCGACGCGCTCCCCACGGAAGCGGGCGATGACGAAGCCGAACCCACAACCCTTCCGGAATCCCTGCCGGATGTCCAGCGGGAGATGCCGGTGAAGACCATCAACGGCCGGGACTACATCGGCGTGCTGAGCATTCCGTCGCTGGAGCTGGAGCTGCCGGTGATCAGCCAGTGGGGCTATCCCGCATTGAAGGTTGCCCCCTGCCGGTATTCAGGCTCCTTGTATCAGGACAACCTGATCATCTGCGCCCACAACTATGCGTCCCATTTCGGAAAGCTGAAGGAGCTCCAACCCGGGGACACCGTCCTGTTTACGGATATGGATGAGCATGTGGTGACCTTCCAGGTGGTGGAGCGGGAGACGCTGAACCCCATGGACACGGAGGGGATGGAAGCAGGGGACTGGGATCTGACACTGTTTACCTGCACCATTGGCGGACAAACCCGTGTGACGATCCGGCTTGAACGGGTGGAAGTATTCCGGAATCCCGAAACGGAAGAACCCGCCAAATCCGAAAAATAAACGCACAATCCGGCAAGAGACGGAGGTAGGAACCGTGAAAAGGGTGTTTGCATGGCTGACCGTCTGCCTGCTGGCCGGGTGTCTGGCCGGGTGCGGCGGAGAGAAGCGGGTCGTCACTTCGGACACGCTGTATGTTCCGAGGATTGAGGGCATGACCGAAGCCTTTATTCTGGGCATGGACGCCTCCATCGTGCCGTCGCTGGAGGCGGGCGGCGTCCGGTACTATGATTTTGACGGTAAGGAGAAGGACGTTTTTGAGATCCTTTCCGAAAACGGGATCAATTACATCCGGGTTCGGGTGTGGGTGGATCCCTACGACGGCTCCGGCCGGGGCTACGGCGGCGGAAACTGCGACATCGGCACCGCCCTCGCCATCGGCAAGCGAGCCACCCGGTACGGCATGAAGCTTCTTGTCGATTTTCACTATTCCGATTTCTGGGCCGATCCCGGTAAGCAGATGGTTCCCAAAGCGTGGGTCGGTATGGAAATCGGCGAAAAGGCCGATGCCCTGAACCGCTACACCACGGACTGCCTTCAGCAGCTGAAGGACGCCAAGGTGGACGTAGGCATGGTGCAGCTGGGCAATGAGACCAACGGCAGTCTCTGCGGGGAAACCGCCTGGGGGAACATCTGCCAGCTGATGGAGGCCGGCTCCCGAGCCGTCCGGGCAATTTTCCCGGAGGCACTGGTGGCCGTTCACTTCACGAATCCGGAGAACGCCGACGCCATGCGCTTCTATGCGAAAACGCTGGACGATTTCCGACTGGATTACGATGTATTCGCCACCTCCTACTACCCCTACTGGCATGGGACGCTGGAGAATCTCGCCGCCGTGCTCTCTCAGATTGCCGAAGCCTACGGCAAGAAGGTCATGGTAGCGGAAACCTCCTACGCCTACACCCCGGAGGATACGGATTTCTTCGGCAATACCATCGGCGAGGGCGGCAGCTATGCCAAACCCTATCCCCTTACCGTACAGGGACAGGCCGATGCCGTGGCGGATGTTGTCCGTACAATGGTGGAGGACACGACAAACGGCATCGGTGTCTTCTACTGGGAGGGCGCATGGATCAGCGCCGGAGGCGGCAGCCGGGCGGAAAACAACCGGAAATGGGAGCAGTACGGCTCCGGCTGGGCCAGCTCCTACGCCGCCTCCTACGACCCGGAGGACGCGGGCAAATACTACGGCGGCAGCGCCGTGGACAATCAGGCGTTTTTTGACAGCACGGGGCGCGCGCTGGAATCCCTGAAGGTATTCTCCCTCCTCCGGACGGGAACCCACTGATACTAGTTTTCAATAAAACGGTTAAAAACCGTTTTATTCGGCTGCTGTTTCAGCAGCCAGCGGCGTAGCCGCAAAAAACGTAAGTCCATACATTTCTCGCCGCCACCGGCGGCCTGCGAAGAATTCGCAGGATAAAATGGTGTTAACCATTTTATCGAGAAATAGTATGAGACCCGTACCCGATGCAGTGCTGAATGCTGATACGATTTTCGGATGAAAAGTTCAAAGGCGGGATCACACATGAAAAAAATTCTTCTTCGCGCCGCGGCGCTTCTGCTGGCCTTGGTGCTGGCAGGGTGCGGCACGGCCTCTCCGGCGGAGACTGTGCCCACGGAGGCCGACAAAACGGACGACAACTACCGGGTGTTCTATGAGATTTTTGTCGGCTCCTTTGCCGACTCCGACGGGGATGGAACGGGAGACCTGAACGGAATTCTCCGGCACCTGGACTATCTGAACGACGGGAATCTCCTGTCGGATACCAGTCTCGGGGTACAGGGGCTGTGGCTGACGCCGATTTTTGCCAGCCCCTCTTATCACAAATACGACGCAACGGATTACTACCGGATCGACTCGGACTTCGGCACCGAGGACGATCTCCGGGCGCTTCTCGACGCCTGCCATGCCCGGAACGTGAAGGTGATCCTCGATCTTGTCATCAACCACACTGCCCGGAACCACGAATGGTTTCAGTCCTTCTGCCAGTCCCACGCCGACGCCAATCCCGACGATCCCTACTACGATTACTACAGCTGGTACACCGGCGAGACGCTTCCGGCCGGGATCACCTGCGAAAAGATTCCCGGAACGGCGGACGAATATTACGAGTGCAACTTCTCCCCGGACATGCCGGAGCTGAACTATGACAATCCCGCCGTCCGGGAGGAAATGCTGAACGTGGCAAAGTACTATCTGGAGCTGGGCGTGGACGGATTCCGCTTTGACGCCGTCAAGTATCTTTACTATGGAGAAACCGGCCGAAACGCGGCGTTCTGGAAATGGTACACCGACCAGCTCCGAGCCGTGAAGCCGGAGGTCTATCTTGTGGGCGAGTGCTGGTCCGGCGAGTCGGAGATCCTCGCCTACTATCCGGCCATGAACTGCTTCAATTTTGCCGCCGCCCAGGCCGAGGGCGTCATTGCCTCCGCTGCCAAGGATCAGGACATCAACCGGTTCACGGGCTACATGTGCGCTTTTCAGGACAAGATTTCTCAGGCGAACCCCGACGGCATGATGGTCTGCTTCCTTTCCAACCACGACATGGATCGCTCTGCCGGGTATCTGATGCTGGCGAACCACTTTCCCCAGATGGCCGCCAATCTCTATCTGCTGTGCAGCGGCTCGCCGTTCCTGTACTACGGGGAAGAGATCGGCATGAAGGGCGTCCGAGGTTCCGCCAATACCGATGCCAACCGGCGGCTTGCCATGCTCTGGGGAGACGACAGCAGTCCCCGGGATCCGGAGGGCAGCACCTATCCCTCTTCCAAGCAGACCAACGGAACCGTAGAGTCTCAGCTGGCACAGGAGGGGAGCCTGCTGCGCTACTACTGCCGCCTGATCTCTATAAGAAACCGCTACCCGGCGATTCCCCGGGGCACCTATACACAGGTGAATCTTGGCAGCGCCAAGTGCGGCGGCTTTCTCGCGGAATACGAGGGAAGCACCCTGTGTATTCTTCACAACATCAGCACGGACATTCCCTTTACGGTAGATCTTGCGGATACGGGCATTCCCTGCCGCTCCATTCTGGAGGTCATCGGCATGGGCGAAGCGTCTCTGGAAGGCACCATCCTGAGCCTTGCCCCCCAGACCTCCCTGATCCTCGGCTCCGCCGCTCCCTGACCGCCATCGCCATCCAAAACCGCTCCGGATACCATCGTCACCGCAAATCTCCCCCGGCTGTGCCGATTTTTTCGGTACAGCCGGGGGAGATTAAACATGTATTCTTTTCCCGCGCTCGCGGGGCTTCCTGGTATGCAAACGCATAGCAAAATGGATAATGCGCCATTTTCCAGCCCCTGCGGGGGCAACCGTAAAGGATGCACAAAACCTTCATGCACCGACTTTTGCGCAGTTTTGGGGTGCGGTGCTTACCCGTGAAGCCTTATCCGTAGATCAGATTCCGCTCGGTTTCGGGATCGAACAGGTGCATGACTTCGCCGGGGAAGCTCACATGGATCTTCGCACCATTGACCAGCTCCGCCCGCTCCTGTCTGCGCAGGCCGAGGGTGGGTACCCGAACCACCAGCTGGGCGCCGTCCTCCGTCTCCGCGTGAATGTGCAGCTCGCTGCCCATCATTTCATTTACGATAATGGTACAGGGAATCGCATGGGGGCCCGGCTGGGACAGGGTGATGTGCTCCGGACGGACGCCCAGGACCACACTGCGGCCGTCCACCGCCTTTGCCGCCAGATTTTCACCGGTCTCACCGTCCACCTCAATCCGGCTTCCGAGAGGCGTCACATAGTACTTGCCGTTCTCCCGCACCAGCTCCGTGCGGAAGGTGTTCATCTGGGGCGCGCCGATGAAGCCCGCCACGAACAGATTCACGGGATGCTCAAATACCTCCGTGGGGGTGCCGACCTGCTGGATGAAGCCGTCCTTCATGATGACGATCCGGTCGCCGAGTGTCATGGCCTCGGTCTGGTCATGGGTTACATAGATAAAGGTCGTGTCGATCTTTTTCCGCAGGAGAATGATTTCGGCACGCATCTGATTGCGGAGCTTGGCGTCCAGGTTGGACAGCGGCTCATCCATCAGAAACACCTTGGAATCCCGAACCATGGCACGACCGATGGCCACACGCTGCCGCTGGCCGCCGGACAGCGCCCGGGGCTTCCGGGTCAGATACTCGGTAATGCCCAGCACCTTCGCCGCTTCCGTGACGCGCCTGAACACCTCATCGTTGGGAACCTTCTTCAAACGAAGGCTGAAGGCCATGTTCTCAAACACCGTCAGGTGGGGGTACAGGGCGTAGTTCTGGAACACCATGGCGATGTCCCGATCCTTGGGCTGGAGGTCGTTGACCACCACGCCGTCGATCTCCACGGTACCCTCGGAGATCTCCTCCAGACCCGCGATCATCCGCAGGGTCGTGGATTTGCCGCAGCCGGAGGGGCCGACGAAGACCACAAATTCCTTATCCTTGATGTCCAGGTTGAAATCGTGAACGGCCACGACCTTCTTGTCGTAGACCTTCTTGACGTTGGTTAATTTTACAGATGCCATAGCTTTCCTCTCTCCTTATCCTTTCACGGCGCCGCCGGTGACGCCTTCCACATAGTACCTCTGCAGGAGCATGAACAGGATGGTGACGGGAAGTGCCACCACCACGCCGCCCGCGCAGAACATGGTATAGTTGGTGGCAATCAGGGTCTTCGAGGAGATCCAGTATTGCAGACCCACCGCCACATTCATGCCCACCTCCGTATTGTGGGAGATATACTTGGCAAACATGAAATCGCCCCACGGAGCCATGAACGCAGTGAGAACGGTATAAATGACAATGGGTTTGGACAGAGGCATGATCACCTTGTAGAACACCTGAAAGCGGGAAGCGCCGTCCACCCGAGCCGCTTCGTCCAAGCTCTTGGGGATGGTGTCGAAGAAGCCCTTGGACACATAGTATCCCATGCCGGAGCTGGCGCAGTAGACGAGGATCAGTCCCGGCACGGAGTTGGCTCCCGTCAGCCCCATGCCGCTGAGAACCTTATACAGCACGATCATGGTGACGAAGCCCGGGAACATGCCCAGAACCAGGCAGGTGTTCATCAGCAGCTTTCTGCCCTTGAAGCGAAGCCGGGAGAGAACATAGCTGACGCTCAGCACCATAAGGGTTTGCAGCACCGCCGTAGCCAGGGCGGTGATCAGCGTATTGCGGAACCAAATGGGGAAGCTCGTTTTGGTCCACAGATTGATGTAGTTGTCAAAGCCCCACTGCTTGGGGATGATGTAGCCCACACGTCCGGTGGATTCAGTCCGGAAGGACTCCAGCAAGATGCACGCAAAGGGCGTTAGCCAGATAATGGACATGAGGACAAGGATCACATAGAGCACAGTATTGGAAACGGTACTTTTCGTCCGGATTCCCATGTGAGATCGATTCCTGCTCATTACGAATAATCCTCCTCATTTCTGGTAGACGGGATCACGTTGTAGACGATCAGGGAAAGAACCGCGACAACAACGAAGATCATGATGGCAATCACGGCGGCCAGCTTATAGTTGCTGGTGGCGCCGGTGGTAATGTTGAACAGCCAGGTGATCAGAAGATCCGTAGTTGTGGCACTGCCGCCGCTGGTTACAAGATCCGGACTTGCCGGGCGGCCGTTGGTCAGCAGATAGATTACGTTGAAGTTGTTGATATTGCCGATGAACTGGGTCAGCAGATAGGGACCCGTGACAAAGAGCATGTACGGAAGCGTGATCTTCATATACTGCTGCCAGGCACTGGCACCGTCAATTTTGGACGACTCGTACAGATCCTGCGGAATATTCATCAGAATGCCGGTGCTCACCAGCATCAGATAGGGGATACCGACCCAGATGTTGATTACGATGACGAGGATTCGGGCGGAGGTGGTATTCTCCCAGAAGCGGATGGCCTGATCGATAAAGCCCAGCTTCAGGAGCATGGCATTCACAACGCCGTTGGTATCGAAGAGCTTGGAGACATACAGCAGGGAAATGAACTGAGGCACCGCGATGGTCAGAACCAGAATGCCGCGCCAGAGCTTTTTGAAATGGATTCCCTTTTTGTTGATGAGGATCGCCACCAGCATTCCCAGGAAATAATTGGTGAATGTGGCAAAGAACGCCCACATCAGCGTCCACGAAAGGATTTCGCCGAAGGTGTAGCTGAGGTTCGCGTCCGCACTGCTGGAGCTGATCAGCTCGTTGAAATTGCTCAGCCCCACCCATGTAAAGAGGTTGCTGTAGCCGTCGTGAGCGCCGTCATAGTTGGTGAAGGCAACGAGGATCATGAACAGAATCGGGATTACCGTGAAGACAAGGATGCCCGTGATGGGCAGTGCCAGCAGCGTCTTGTGGAACTGATCGTCCAGCACGGAACGAAGGTCGTCCTTTCCGCTTTTGAGCTTCTTGCCCGTGGCAAGGATCTCCTCCGAGATCCGGTTCTGCTTCACGTTCAGCCGCCATGTGTAGACAAAAGCGATGATGAAGAGAATGGTCAGGAGGCCGTACAGCAGAATTTTAAAAGAGTCGTCGCCGTTGACCCGGACGTAGGTGTCCAGCACCTCGTTGTATACCTCTCCGGGGGGCACATCGCCCAGCGTGCGGAACTTGCCCAGCCAGTAGCTGCCGGTTGTGACCATATAAACGATGAACACAGATTCAAAGACAAGGAACAGCAGTCCCCGCAGCACCTGACCCCGGGCAATATTGCCGAAGCCCATCACAAGGTAGGATACCTTCGTTTTCCAGCTGCCCTTTGTAAAGGTGGTGGCGCAATCCGTCAGCTCGTTTCGGATGCCCCTGAAAGCACCTGCGATCCCGTTCCCGACGGCTTTGACCAAAGAGGCCAGCCAGCCGGGGATGCCGAGAACGAACAGGACAATGTTGTACCACAGACGCTGAAACGTGTTCAGCCTGAGGTATTCCAGATCCGTCAGTTTCTTCATGATCAATCGGGATAAACCTGCGTTTATCCGCCTACCTCCATTCTTTTTGGATTTGGCTGCCTCCGGGAACCGTTTTTCGCTTTGGCGGGAAATGCTGCCCACCCAAAAGTCGGTTGCGGAGGCGTCCATTTGTTTCCGGTGTTCCGCCCAAAAAGGAAGCCGGCGGTGCCGGGGCTCCTCCTTCTTCGGCGGGACACCGGGCCGGAACAGGGAGCACGCTCCGAATCCCGTCGGGACTCGGAAGGCAGCGGCAGAGGGACCTCAAAAGAGCCGCTCGGGCAAACCCGAGCGGCTCCCCCTCTCAGAACTCTATGTCACTGCGTTTGTGGATGGAAGCCTGCCTTATTCGGCGGGAACCAGTTCCACGGTGCCTTCTTCGCCGTTGAGGGTCAAACGGACTTTGTAGGTACCGGCGGTCTCGACCACAAAGTTATTGCCGTCCATGCCGTAGGCAACGTCCCAGGCCTTGCCTTGACGAACCTTGAACTCAACGCCGGCATCCATCTGGTAGGCCTCATCGGTCAGCCAGCTGCCGTCGTCCTGCTTGGTCATGGGAAGATCCACGGACCAGCCGTCGCCGTTGATGGAGCCGATGACCGTAAAGGCCTCCCGCTCCTCGGCGGACATGGAGAACAGACCCTTAATGGAGGTCTCATAGCTCTCCAGCGCGGCCTTCAGCTCTTCGTCGGTGGTAGCCTCCTTGGCAGCGGTGGCATAAACCTTGGCGATATCCCACCAGGAGCCGTCAATCTGTCCCTGAGGCGTAGCATAGGCACTCTGAGCAGCCAGAGCGGCCAGAGCAGGATCACCGGCAACCTTTTCGGACTGCTGGGCAGCCTTGTTGGAGGGACCCCAGCCCACGGCGTCGAACCGGGCAAGCTGGCACTTCTCGTTGGTCAGGTACAGGGCAAGCTTCTGCAGAACGGCGGTCTTCACGGGATCGGTCTGGGGCTTGACACCCACCAGCTTGTTGCCGGAGAAGGAGCCAAGGTGGTAAGAGTTGCCGTCCACGGTGAAGCTGGGCAGATCGGTGCAGGCGTAGTTGTCGCCCAGAGCGGCCTTGGCGGCGCTGGTGCCCCAGGTGCCGACGATGACGACGGCGGCGGGGATGGCGGCGGAGAAGTCATCGGCAGAGCTGGAGCACTTGTAAGCGGTGGAGTTCAGCAGCTTCTTCATACCCTTCAGGGCGATAACGCCGTTGTCGGAATTGAAGTCGTCGTCAACGCTCTCGAAGCTCTTGCCGTCGGCGGACATGGTCCAGTTGGAGTGGCAGCCGGTAGCGAAGAAGAAGGCGGCATTGTACCACGCGGAGGTCTCAAGCTCCATGGAGAAGCCGCGGCCGGCGGCCTCGCAGTCGGCAATGATGTCTTCCAGGCTGTCCACGTGCTCAGCGGGAATCACGCTGCTGTCGTAAATCATGAAGTAGCCGTTATCGGAGGTCATGGGATAGCACCACATATCGGAGCCAACGGTGGCGGCCGCAACGGCGCCGCTGTCGTTCAGCTCGGTGACTTCCGCGGCAGCCTTGGTGCCAAGCTTGGTCAGGGCGCCGGCCTGCACCAGACGAGCCAGCTGATCCTGCGCGAAGCAGAACAGGTCGGCGCCGTCCTCGACGGAGGTGATCATCTGGGTGGCGGAGTCGAGCTCGGTGACGCCCTCAATGGTGGCGTTGATGACGATGCCGGGGTTCTCTTCCATAAAGTCCTTGATCTGCTGCTCGGTCAGTTCCTTTACACCGGCCATCTCGGAGACCCAGACGGTGATGTCATAGGTGCCGTCCAGAGAATCGGCCGCGGCAGCGGCGGTGGGGTTGGCAGCGGCGGTGGGGTTGGCGGCGGCGGTGCCGGCGGGGGTTGTGTTGCTGTTACCGCAGCCGGCAAACAGGCCAAGAACCATGCCGACAGTCAGAAGCAGCGCGAGAATCTTCTTCATTTTACATTTCCTCCTTGATATTATAAATTTGCTGGCTGATCCCGCAGACCGGAAAGCGCTTTCCATAGGACGGACGGAACGGGAGAATACCCGGATATGTTCCCGTGTCCTCCGATTGGAATCGTTTCCAGAAAGCCGGAAAAAAACGGGGGGAGTGCTTAGAGGATTATTTTCTTCACACTTCCCTTTAAAAAAAGAATACTCGATTTTTCGTAACAAGTCAACCGCGCAGTGTGCATAAAAAGTTGCATCAGAAATTGTTGAAATTGCCAATGTCCTGGGGAAATGCCGCCGGCAACGCCCTCCCATGCGCTTCCCGGCTTGATTTCTTTCCGGTTTTCTCTTGATTCCCCCGCCGTTTTTTTCTATAATACATTTGCCGCTTTCCGATTCTCCCCGTACCGGAAGCGGAAAGACTACCCGCGGCGGAAGCCCGCGGTATTTCCACAGGAAACCATCCGAAGTCTTCCCGTGCCCCGCCATCCGCCCCTGTCCCGGCAGTTTCCGGTATTGGTCGGATGATCCATACAAAAACAAAAAACGGAGGAATTGTTATGTCTGCATCCTGGCTTCGTGACGCCGTATTTTATGAAATATATCCGCAGAGCTTCCGGGACTCCAACGGAGACGGCATCGGCGACCTTCCCGGCATCACCGAAAAGCTGCCCTACGTGAAGAGCCTCGGCTGCAACGCCCTGTGGATCAATCCCTGCTTTGACTCTCCCTTCAAGGACGCGGGCTACGACGTCCGGGACTATAAGAAGATTGCGCCCCGCTACGGCACCAACGAGGATATGGCTCAGCTGTGCCGCCGCGCCCACGCGCTGGGGATCCGGGTTCTGCTGGATCTGGTTCCCGGCCACACCAGTGAAGAACACGAATGGTTCCGCAAGAGCGGCGAGGCCGAGCCAAACGAATATTCCGGCCGGTACATCTGGACGGATCATGCCTTTGCCGGGGGCGACGGTATGCCCTTCATCGGCGGCGAATACCCTCGCAGCGCCACCTATATCATCAACTTCTTCAAATGTCAGCCCGCCCTGAACTACGGCTACCGGGAACGCCGGGAACGCTGGCAGCAGAGCATCACCAGTCCTGACGCCCTTGCGACCCGGGAGGCCATGAAGGATGTGATCCGGTTCTGGCTGGATCTGGGCTGCGACGGCTTCCGGGTGGATATGGCGGAGTCTCTCGTGAAGAGTGACGGCACGGAAAAGCTTGCCACCATGGAGGTCTGGCGGGACATTCTGGGCGCCATTCACAAGGAATATCCGGATGCTGCCTTCGTTTCCGAGTGGAATCATCCGGACAAGGCTCTGCGCTGCGGCTTTGACATGGACTTTTATCTCAACTGGGACGGCAACGGCTACAGCACCATGATGCGGGACTACACCCTCCGGGACGGCTGCGGCAGCTACATCGGCAATACCGGCTTCTTCTCCCGGGATTCCGGCACCGACGTGAGCCGGTTCCTTGCGGACTACCTGCCCCAATATCACGACAGCCGCGACCACGGCCTGTGGTGCTTCATTACCTGCAATCACGATACCCCCCGTCCCGCCGCGGGGCTGACAGACGCGGAACGGCGGCTGGCCTTTGCGTGGATCTTCACGATGCCCGGCGCTCCCTTCCTGTACTACGGCGATGAGCTGGGCATGGACTATCGGGTCATCCCCACCAAGGAGGGCGGCTACCACCGCACCGGCTCCCGGACGCCCATGCAGTGGGATGCAGGCCCCAACCTCGGATTCTCCGAGGGCGCGGCAGAGGATTTGTACCTGCCCGTGGAAGCCGACGCGCGGCACACCGTGCAGGCGCAGGAGCTTGACGAGAATTCCATGCTCTCCCATGTCAAGCGGCTGATTGCCCTGCGTCACGCCGAGCCGGAGCTTCAGAACTACAGCCCGTTTGCCGTCTATGCTGCCCGCGGCCGCCTGTTTGCCTACAAGCGGGGGAGTCTGCTGGTCGCCATGAACCCCGGCAGCGGTGAGGAGACCTGTCAGCTGGACGGAGCCTATATCCCCCTCTTCACCGTCGGAACCCCCGCCATGGAGGGAGATACGCTGCATTTGCCTGCCCAGAGCTTTATCGTGCTGAAGCCCAAGGAGAAAGCCGCCCCTGCTCACGCTTAGGAAGCCTCTGATACCAGGGAAGCTCTGAATAAATCGGCTGCTGCCGGAGCGCGGGCAGGGTCTGGCTGAAAACCGTCATCATGCCAAAACAGCGAGGAATTTCCGCCTGCTGTGCACCATTTTTCCTTGCAATACACAAAGTATTCCCGCGAAAAAATGGCTTCATCAGACGGAAAATCCCTCGCTGTTGGTCATATTCCCGGTTTTCAGATAGACCCTAATTGAAGTTCAGTATTAGCTGGACCCTAGCCGGTTCGCTCGACAACTGCGTTATTTCGGCGTCCCTTGGGACGCTTATATTGCTGCGCTTTTTCTGCCTCAGGGCTGCCTCCGGACCCATAATGATGTTTTACGGTCCCCCCCCTTTACCCCGCCGCGTCCAGCATATTCTCAATAAAAATCCCGTACCCCGTAGTCGGATCGTTCACCAGTACATGGGTCACCGCACCCACAAGTTTTCCGTCCTGCAAAATGGGGCTTCCGCTCACGAGTGATTGCCATTATGGACAACACGACATGTTTGTATAGCCTTTTCATTTGTGCTGTTGAAAGCCAATTGCTTTCTTTTGCGCTGTATGGTAAAATATCCAAAGAAAAAGGTGTGTTTCATTTCATGAGAATGGAGGATTTGCAAATGCTGATGAACAGTGGCGAGTACTTGGATTTGGTACAGAGTATCAAGCAGGAAATCCAAAGTGCGCAATATAGGGCAGCGCTGAATGTCAACAGGGAACTGATATGTCTGTACTACGATATTGGGTCAGCCATCAACGAGCATAAAACCTGGGGAAATAAATTTATTGAAAACCTTGCTACAGACATTAGGCTGGCATTCCCGGAAGCAAAAGGGTATTCGGTGCGAAATCTCAAGTATATGGCAAAATTTGCGACGACCTATCCGGATCGGGAATTTGTGCAGACGGTGTCTGCACAAATTCCATGGTCTCATAATGTAGCAATTCTGGATAAGGTAAAAACAGAGGAGCAGAGGGAATGGTATATCCGAAAAACGGCTGAAAATGGATGGTCGCACAGTGTATTGGTTCATCAAATTGAAAGCAATTTATACGAAAGACAGGTTATTGCAAACAAAGTTAATAATTTTGAAACGCACCTTGCTTCCCCGCAAAGTGAGCTTGCCGCACAGACAATGAAAGACCCCTATGTGTTTGACTTTATCCCGTTTAAAGAAGATATGATGGAGCGGGATATTGAACAGGCACTTGTGAAAGATGTTACAAAGCTACTGTTGGAATTGGGAACAGGATTCGCCTTCCTTGGAAATCAATATCACCTGAATGTGGGTGGAGATGATTTTTACATTGATTTGCTGTTTTACAATCTGAATCTTCGCTGTTATGTGGTGATCGAACTGAAAACCGGTGAATTCAAGCCGGAATATGCTGGGCAGCTGAATTTCTATCTTTCAGCGGTAGATGGGATTCTAAAAAAAGAAAATGATCATCCCTCTATTGGCTTGCTGCTGTGTAAGAGCAAAAATGACCTGGTGGCGGAATATGCACTCAAGGATATGTCCAAGCCCATGGGTGTCAGTGCGTATAAAGTAACCAGCAGCTTGCCGGAAGAACTGCAACGGCAACTGCCATCGATTGAAGACATTGAAAAACGGATCCAAAGGGAATAATTTCACGGGGATGACATTTGCTGTCCCTGCATTCGTAAATCGGAATTTATGAATGTATTTAATGGAGGGGAAGACAATTATGAACTATCAAAACTTTAATGCTAAAACGATTGATTCATGGTGTGATTCAGGATGGGAATGGGGGAAATCTATAACACATGAAGAATTTGAAAATGCAAAAAAAGGAAAATGGAATGTGCTTTTAACTCCTACAAAATATGTTCCACATGAATGGTTTGGAGAATTAAGAGGGAAAAACTTGTTGGGTTTAGCAAGCGGAGGAGGTCAACAAATCCCAATATTTTCAGCATTGGGAGCTTGTTGTACGGTATTAGATTATTCTACTGCGCAATGTGATAGCGAAAGATTGCTAGCCGATAAAGAAGGGTATGAAGTAAATGTAGTTCAAGCTGATATGAGTAAAGCGTTGCCTTTTGATGACGAAACTTTTGATATAATATTTCATCCTGTATCAAATTGCTATGTCGAAGAAGTAAAGCCGATTTTTAAAGAATGTTATCGCATTTTAAAGAAAGGCGGGATTCTTTTGTGTGGTTTAGCGAATGGTTTTGGATATATTTTTGATGAAACCGAATGCAATATTAAATATAAATTACCTTTTAATCCTTTGAAAGATCCCGTAGCTTATGAAGACTCCATAAAAAATGATTGGGGTATCACATTCTCGCATACTATTGAGGAACAAATTGGTGGACAATTAGAAGCAGGATTTGTGCTTACAAATTTATACGAAGATACAAGTGGTTCAGGTATGCTGCATGAGTACAATGTACCAACTTATATAGCCACCAGATCCATTAAGTAAATTCCAGTTTATCGAACTAGCTCTCCCGGAAAACCTCTCCGGGAGAGCTGTTTTTCACCCCGCCGCGTCCAGCATATTCTCAATAAAAATCCCATACCCCGTAGTCGGATCGTTCACCAGTACATGGGTCACAGCGCCTACCAGCTTGCCGTCCTGAATGATGGGACTTCCCGACATGCCCTGCACAATGCCCCCCGTGGCTTCCAGCAGCGTTTCGTCCGTCACCTTCAGCAGCAGATTTCGCCCGTCTGTCCTGTCTTTTGGATAAATTTTCAGAATTTCCACAGAATACTCCCGTGGCGTATCGCCGCTGACTGTGGACAAAATGGCGGCTTCGCCGGTGTGGATGTCTTCTTCGGAGGCGGTGGGCAGCGGTTCGCCTTTCCAGCCCCGCTTCGTCACGCCGAAGACGCCCTGCGGCGTGTTCCGCAGAAGTTCCCCGATGACGGTATCCGTGTTCGCCGTGCCTTTCAGCTGCCCCGGTTCCCCGCACTTGCCCTTTTTTACGGTGAGAACCGCGGCGTCATAGGCATCGCCGCTTTTCATGCGCAGAAGATTCCCTTTTGTGTTGCTGACGCCGTGACCCAGCGCGCCGAACCTGTGGGTATCCGGGTCATAAAAGGTGATGGTGCCGATTCCGGCGATGCCCTGCCGCAGATAGACCCCAAGCCGCGGCCCGGAGTCGCTCTGCCGGGTGGGAACGGTCACGGTGCAGCGGCGGTTCCCCCGGCGGACGATCAGCTCGGCGTCGCCGTCGCAGCTCTCAAGCGCCCGGCGGACATCCTCGGTGCAATCAATGGTGGTCGTGTCGATCTGGACGATCTCGTCACCGATCTTCAGTCCGGCGGTTCTGGCCTCGGCGCCCAGAACGTCGTCAAAGGCAGCAACCGTGACCGTATTGTCGCTGAGCTGCAAACCCACGATCTTCCCCACGGGGATCAGCAATTCTGCTGCCCGGGCGTTTATAGGAAGCAGCGTCATCGCGACAGCAAAAATCGTCAGAAATTTCCCGATTCGTTTCATTTTTTCAGCCCTCCTCATGTTCGTGCCTGCCTTGTTAATATGACCCGGGCTGAAAAACATAACCGCTGTAAATGTCGAAAAATAAGGAACAGAATGGGGACTTTGGCGTTTTTTGACTTGATTGCGATTTTTTATTTTGCCTATTGACAAAGTAGGTTGGTGATGCTATATTACCCATAGACTTACTAGGTAAATACCTCAGGAGGAATCAACTGTTATGCAAGTTTATGCTGACAACGCGGCAACAACGGCCATGAGCCGGACGGCTATCGACGCCATGCTGCCCTATCTCGACAATATCTACGGCAACCCCTCCAGCCTGCACTCCGTGGGTCAGAGGGCGAAGGAAGCCCTGGACGCCGCCCGTGAGACGGTCGCCCAGTGCCTGGGCTGCGAGCCTCGGGAGATCATCTTCACCTCCGGCGGCAGCGAGGCCGACAATCAGGCCATCATCTCCGCCGCCCGCTACGGCGAGAAGAAGGGCAAAAAGCACATCATCACCACCGCTTTTGAGCATCACGCCGTGCTGCACACCCTGGCGAAGCTGGAAAAAGAGGGCTTTGAAGTCACCTATCTGGACGTCCGGAAGGGTCACAACGTCACCGCCCAGCAGGTGAAGGACGCCATCCGTCCCGACACCTGTCTGGTCACCACCATGTACGCCAACAACGAGATCGGCTCCATCCTGCCCATCGCGGAGATCGGTGCCGTCTGTAAGGAAGCGGGCGTGCCCTTCCACACCGACGCCGTTCAGGCCGTCGGCCATTTGCATATCAACGTCAAGGAGCAGAACATCGACATGCTCAGCCTGTCCGGCCACAAGTTCCACGGCCCCAAGGGCGTGGGCGCGCTGTACGTCCGCCGGGGCTTCCCGCTGGTGAACATCATCGAAGGCGGCGCGCAGGAGCGGGGCAAGCGCGCGGGTACGGAGAACATCCCCGGTATCTGCGGCATGGCGGCTGCATTGAAGGAAGCCTGCGACCACATGGACGAGAACATGCCCAGAGTCGCCGCCATGCGGGACCGGCTGATCGAGGGGCTGAGCAAAATTCCCCACAGCGCCCTGAACGGCGACCCCGTGAACCGTCTGCCCGGCAACGTCAGCTTCTGCTTTGAGGGCATCGAGGGCGAAAGTCTGCTGCTGCTTCTGGACATGAAGGGCGTGTGCGCTTCCTCCGGCTCCGCCTGCACCTCCGGCAGTCTGGACCCCAGCCACGTGCTGCTGGCCATCGGCCGGGTGCATGACGTTGCCCACGGCTCCCTGCGGCTGTCTCTCAGCGAGTACAATACCGACGAGGAGATCGACCACATTCTGAAGGTCGTCCCCGAGGTCGTTCAGTATCTGCGGAACATGAGCCCCGTGTGGCGGGATCTGCAGACCGGCAAACGGCAGTATATCCTGTAACCGTCCCCGGCGAAAAAATTGATAAGGAGAATGCATTATGGCACTGTACAGTGAAAAAGTTATGGATCATTTTCAGCATCCCAGAAACGTTGGCGTGATCGAGGACGCCAACGGCGTCGGCGAGGTCGGCAACGCCAAGTGCGGCGACATCATGAAGATCTACCTGAAAATTGAGGACGACATCATCAAGGACGTGAAGTTTGAGACCTTTGGCTGCGGCAGCGCCATCGCCTCTTCCTCCATGGCCACCGAAATGATCAAGGGCAAATCCATCCACGAGGCCATGGCGCTGACCAACAAGGCCGTGGCGGAGGCGCTGGACGGTCTGCCCGCCCACAAGCTCCACTGCTCCGTTCTGGCAGAGGAAGCCATCAAGAAGGCACTCCAGGACTATTTCGACCGCAAAGGCATTCCCTACGACGAGAAGGACTTCCCCGCCTGCGAACACTGCGCCCACTGCGAGAGCGTATGATCGTATCCACAAAGGGGCGTTATGCTCTGCGGGTGATGGTCTGCTTTGCCCAGCGGGGCGGGAACGAGTACATTCCCCTGAAGGAGATCGCGGAGTCCGAGGGCATTTCCCAGAAATATCTGGAAACCATTATGACGACCCTGTCCAAGGCCGGGTTCGTGGACGCCGTCCACGGCAAGGGCGGCGGCTACCGCCTGAACCGTCCCCCGGAGGAGTACACCATCGGCAGCATTCTCAAGCTGACGGAAGGGAGCTTAAGCGCGGTGTCCTGCACCTCCATGGGCGCGTCGGCCTGCTCCCGGACGGAGTGCTGTCAGGCCAAGCCCATGTGGGACAAGCTGGACAGGATGATCGACGGGTTCTTTGAGGGGATCACCCTTGCAGACCTGCTTCACGACAGCGTAACGGAATAAAACAAACCGGCATGACGAAAATCATGCCGGTTTTTGCTGTAAAGCAGGCGTTTACATCTGGAAAATGTTCCCCAGGACTGCGCCGTTGTTCTCCGGTTCCCGGGGGCGGAGGGAATCGTAGGCCAGAGCGTAGGTGACCTCCACCCGGTTGCGCAGGAAATAGAAAATGACAAAGGTCATCGCCAAATACACACCGGGGAACAGGAAATAGGAGACCGCGTCGGAGAAGGGCAGGGTAATCCCCAGATCAGGCAGGAGCTGGTCGCCGTAGTTGACCGCAATGGACACCAGCATGGCGGCGTAGTACCACCACATGCTCAGATCCAGCCGGAACAGATTCCAACGGTTGCCCTTCGTCATCACCCGGCTGTCCCGCAGAGCCGCCAGCGCGCCGATGGCGGGGCGGTCGATGATGAGATAGTCCGCCATGCGGTACCGGTAAAACACCGGCGCGGCAAGGACGAGAAACAGCACACCGAAAATCCCCATGGCAGGCATCGTCGCGTCCATGAGCTGGGCATAGGTAGCGTCGTCCAGCAGAATGCCGGAGGTGCCTGCGTTTTTGACGAGGGGCATCAGAATGTCCACTGCCGAATTGGAAAGGGGTGTCATCATGTAGATCATCATGGCGACGTACAGGCTGGCTATGGCCACGCCGCCGAAGATCAGCCCTTTCAGCAGCGTGCAGCGCAGCAGCACCCAAAACCGGTCAAAGCCCAGCCGCATCCCGTTGGGGGAAGCGTACTGTCCCCGGGCAATGCGGAGCATCGTGGACAGATAGCCCAGCTCCAAGCACATGAGAAAAACCGCCTGCACGATGGGCAGCAGCATTTGGGCAGTGGTCAGAGCGGAGCGGACGCCCATGCTTCCAAGGCCGCCGGTCTTGGCGATCTGCTGACTCAGAATGTAACTGACAACAGTCGCCACCGCCGACACGGCAATGGTAATCAGGGAAAAATACAAAATAATTTTCTGTCCTTCCCGGGCGTTGGCGAGCCGCCCGGCGGAAAAATCCTTCAGCTGGCGGGTGTTTCGGATATCCATGAATACGTCTCCGTTTCAAAACTGGCTTTAGCATCAGTTGACAAGGGGACACATGGTTTCCCCGGCCCCAAACGGCGTCCGGCTGTGTTATCCTCGCCCGCCTGCCTCGTCTGCCTTGCCAGCCTCCGTTTATGCTCCGGGAAAACTCGAAGACCCGTCGGGCGCTCTGGCGCGTCGATGGCAACGCAGAGGACGTAGGCTTGCCGGCGCAAGTCAAGGACGATAACGCAGCCAGCGGCGTGCCAGAGCGTCCGACGGGCATGTGTCCCCTTGTCAGCTGATGCTATGATTGTTATAAACGAAATTCGGAAAAATAGCAAATGAAATTTTTGTAACAGTGGAAAAACGGGGAAAGGTATGGTATAATCCGTTCAACCACAGGAAAGAGCGGAGGGCAACTATGGAGCTTGGAGAAAAACTGCGCTTGACGCGGCTGGAAGCGGGATTGTCCCAGCGGGCGCTCTGCGGGGACGAGATCACCCGGAATATGCTCTCCCGCATTGAGAACGGCGCCGCCCGGCCGTCCATGAAAACGTTGGGCTGTCTTGCTGCGCGGCTGGGCAAGCCCGTGAGTTATTTTCTGGAAGAAGATACCGTTTGTTCCCCTAATCAGGAGATCATGACCGCTGTCCGGCAGCTGTTTGACGGGAAGGATTATGCCGGGGCAATGCGGGCGCTGGCGCAGTACCGCGCCCCGGATGAAATTTACGATTGGGAGCGGCAGCTGCTGGAAATCCTCGTCCGGCTTTCCCTTGCCGAAGAGGCCATCTCGGACGGGCGGGAGCCATACGCTTTGGAGCTGCTGGAAACCGTCGCCGATTTGGGGAAATCCGCAGTCTATTATTCCGCAGATCTGGAGCAGCGCAGACTTCTGCTGCTTGCCCGCATTCCGGGGCAGGTCGTTAATTTGCCCGGTCTGGACGAGGCGCTGACTGTGCAGGCCACGTCGGCACTCGCCGGGGGAGATGTCCAACGCGCCGCCCACCTTCTGGACGGGGCGGAAGACCGCACCGCCCCCTGCTGGAACTTCCTCCGGGGGAAATGCCACATGGCGCTGGAAGAATTCCCGGAAGCGGCAAAATGCTTTCTCGCCGCCGAGGGGGAGTACAACGTCCTCCGGGAGCTGGAGATCTGCTACCGGGAAATGGGCGATTACAAAAACGCCTACATTTATGCCTGCCGTCAGAAGGACGCGCAATAACGAAAAAACGCCGTGCCGCTGAGGAAATTCCCTGCGGCACGGCCTTTTCAATGATTTTACGCTTTTTCCATGACCCAGAGGTTCCGGATCTGTCCCTCGATCTGCTCGTAGCTCCACAGCTTTTCGGAATTGACCACGCTGTTGGGGTCATTGACCTGAAATTCGCCGTCCTTCACGCCCCGCAGGACGATGTAATGTCCCGTGGTTGTGAAATCCCCCTCCCGCATGGCGCAGATGATGGGCTTGCCCGCTTCCAGCGCGTCCACCATCTTTTTCTTGACCAGCGGAATTTCCGTGGCTTTCAGCCCCAGCCCCCCGCTGCCCTCGCTGATGAGCGTCCAGGAGGAACCGCTGCCCCGGGAATAGTAGCCGTTTTCCTGGGCAAACCGGGCGACCTGCCGGGGGTTCATGTTTTCGTCTCCGGTAAGGTAGTAGCCAACCATGGCAAGACAGGTTGGGCCGCAGCCGGTCTCCGCGATAAATCCCTTCCCGTACTTTTCGTAGCCCCACATGGGGTCCCACTGCAAAAACAGCGGCACGGTCCGGCTGTCCTTCCAGACGCTGAGATCGACCCCCGTGTCCTTCCGGAAGGGGTAGTTCAGCACAAAATCCTTCGTCTCGGGGTTGCGCTCGTAAAGGTCGATCAGGCTCTGGGGATATTCGCCGTAGGAGATACCCTGTTCCTCGGCAAAGGCTTTCACCGTTTTCTCCGCCTCCGTGCGCTCTCCGTGATAGAAGGAGATGTCCCGGTACAGGTTGTACGCGGGCTTCGCGCCCAGAACCGCCGCCGCGAGAAGCACAATGACGGCTACGGCGATCACCGCCCGCTGTTTCGTTTTCATCATAACCACATCCTTTTTGACTTTTCCCATTATACCACGGCATTTTTAGGAAGTCTTTTCGGAGAGGTTAAGAATTCCTTATTTTTAGCCTGTAAGGTATTTTCTGTCATGATGTAATTTATAAAGGGTGGTTTACACCAAGTGTTACGTCATGACTGCGGCTCATTTGTAGTGAATGGAAAACAGTTATGATTAGAACACCGGATATTGTTCTCCTGACGTGCTATGACGAAAACAGAACGTGGTGACAACAAAAGGAGAACCGGGCTTGAACGATTGCCATTCTTGCACCCTTTATACAACGGAAAATGCAGGCGCGAAATGAGTTTTATCGAGCAGTTGAATTTCCTTTTCATACTGAACTCCAATTAAAATCTTTAAAAAAGATTTTAGGGTCTATCTGAAAACCGTCAACACGCCCAAACAGCGGGTCTTTTCCGTCTG
>OLPR01000630.1_pt1 | contig 31697 bp, 17 predicted proteins | sample 1672761 | NCBI WGS metagenome assembly OLPR01 (sample SAMEA3136721, study PRJEB25190) | human gut metagenome | biome: human gut; feature: human-associated habitat; material: faeces | place: Austria | collected 2013 | reverse complement strand
TTTTACAAAACTCTACTGCATTTTCACGAGATTTTTCATTTTCCCCCAGAAAATAGCAAAGTATAAAGGGGTGCTTCCGGTGCGGCATCTGTGCCAGGTCCAGCCATTCCTCCCTGGTAAGCAGGCACACAGGGTCCGGCAGAACGGGGATGTCCACCCCCGGCAGCATGGATTGCAGGAGCCCCCTGCCTTCAGCCTCCCGCACGGAAAGGCGCTCAAACCCCTGCAAGAGCCTGGCAATGCGCCGTTGTTTCCGGGGGGAAGGCAGTGTTTTGACGCCCAGGGACGGCGCATACGCCGCCTTACGCTGGCCAGCAGCGGCAAAGTCCAGGAAATACGCGGGGTTGAGCCAGGTTGGCGACCAGATCTGATCGCTTCCGCATAGCAGCAAATCATACGCTGTTGCCTGTTTTTTCAATGCGTCATGGCTGGAGCACCGCGGCGAGAGGTGCATGTGCCTTTCATAAAAGGGCTGAAACGAAGCCGCCTTTCGCTGCGCACCGGCTTGCTTCGCCCGCACTTCACGTTTGCGGAGGCCCTCCAGCAGCAGCCGCGGGGAATTTCCGCTTTGCAGCAAGTTGCGCACTTTTTCCCAGGGCGAGGGAGCATAATCCATATGTTCCGCCTGCGCGCCGAGAGCAAGCAGCGCCCTTTGCAGCGCATAGGCCTGCAAAGCCGAACCATAATTATCATTATGTAGAAATGTGAGGATTCCCACACGAATCGACAAACTTCATCCCTCTTTCCGCCGTCTTGCAGGTAGTATACCACAAAAAAGCAGGAATAGGAAGAGGCGCCTCTTTTCTTGGCACATGACGGTTTCAAGGAAAATGCAATCATGCTCTTCAGCAAAGCACCCCGCTCCTGGCATGCCAGAAGCGGGGTGCATCTTGAAAACGTCTGTGATTTTACTTACGGCTGCGCATCGGCGCCATCCGTGATTTCCTCCAGGTCAGGCGCTTCGGTTTCTGCCTCCTGGGTCAGGGCATCCTGATCCTCGGTCTCTTCCGGCTCCGCAACCCACGTGTACAGAATCGCCGCAGACCAGGACCAATGCGCGTTGGCTGCGTAGTTTTGCACACGGTTCGCATAGAAGTCGAAGTACATGTTGGAATACAGCGGAATAGCGGGAAGCTCATCGTTAAAAATGGTCATGAGCTGCTGCCAGCGCTGGAGATAGCGTTCCGTGTCTCCGGGCGTGGTGCCGCGCAAGCGGGCAGCCTGCCGTGCCAGTCTGGTGCTATCGATCCCTGTGGTGTTCAGGTAACCCTGATATTGCACTTCGCCATCCCAGGTGTAAATGGGGTCAAACACATGGGTGAAGTTCGTCGCCAAGGCAAACATGTTGCACTCCCGCGGTACTTCACGGTAATACTGCGCCAGCATGTCCTCAAAGCTGAGGTCCACTACCTCCACCTTGAAGCCAATGGCCTCCAGGTTAGGTACCAGCTGTTCCACCACCAGGTCACACATACGGTTGTTTTCCACCCGGGCAAACTTGATCTCCAGCGGCAGCAGGTTTTTATTGCCCACCTGGACCGCTTCTACCACGGGATCTTCCAGTGCGTTGTACTCGTTCAAGGCAGTGCCGCGCAGCAAGCGATAGCGAACCGTGTCTTCACCTTCGCGGAAAGCGTCGCCCTCCGCATTGTACACATAGCCCGCGCGCTCCACCAGCGTGGTTGCCGTGTCCAAATTCATCTCGTAGGTATTCAGGTCTTCCCCCGCCGTGGACACGTATTCGGATGCCATCCACTGGCCTAGGCCATACCAGCTGTACACCGGTTGCCCGTACGTACCCGTGAAGGCCGTTACAAACGCATCCTGATCCAGGCAGTAGCTGATTGCCTTACGGATGTTCTCCTGGGAAGTCGGCCCTTGCTCACAGGCCAGCGCCAGGAATCCCAGGCCGCTGCGCAGGTAGTTGCTTGCCTGCAACGTGCCTTGCGACAGCTGCGCCACGCCCTCAGCAATCACTTGGCTATCGCTGATCTTGTTCACGATGTCCAGCGTACCATCCGCCAGCTCTGCCAGGGCTTGTGCGTTGGTGGTTTCCCGCAGCACCACGGTTTCAATCAGCGGACGCTGTCCGGCGTAATTGCCCGCATAGCGCGTATTGGCCTTGAGCACCACCTCGCCGGTTTCCCCATTGTAGCTCTCCAGCTGGTAAGGGCCGGAGGTCACCATCGGATGACTGCAATAGCCTGTTTCAGGGTCCAGCATGGTCTTTTCCAGAACAGCTGCCGTAAACTCTCCGTCAATGTAGGCACCGTCGCCATCGTCCTCCACGGTACATCCGGGAGCAATTACGCTGATGGGATAGGGTGTTACATTCACGTAAGTCAGTTCATAGTAGTAGGGCAGTGCATTGGCACGGATGGTCAAGGAGAACGTCATATCATCCAGCAAGCGTACACCGGAGAGATAGTTCCGTTCCCCACTGGCGTATTGGTCATAGCCCTGTATGTGCCAATATCCACTGGTGGATGCGCCCAGCTCCGCCATTTGCGGCGCGCTCTGCAGCAGCACGCTAAAGGCGTAGTCTTTGGCCGTGATGGGTGTTCCGTCGTTGTACGTCAATCCATCATTGACATGGAACACATAGACCTTGTTTCCAAAGTCATCCTCCGTGGCCACGTCCACCTGCGCCACCGTTTCATCCAGCGTATAGCTGGCATCATCGGTATAGGCCACCGTGCTGTATCCGTGGAGTAATGCGCGGATATCAATATCCGACGTATTGTTGCCAAACATGTCCGTGGAGAATTGTCCTGCCACCTTTGTCACGGAGCCTACAGTAATTTTGCTTCCCGGCACCAGGGTGCGAATGACTATCTCCATCTCCGTGTCGCCCAGCATGTCCATGGTTTCCTGGGCACTGTAGCCTGTTTGCGGGTCCGTGGCACGCACGGCATAGGTCCCCATGGCTACGCTGGTTTCCACCTGTCCCGACGCATCGGAAACGCCGCTGTAAACCAGCTCTCCCGTTATGTCCTTTACCGTGATCTCGGCGCCGTGGAGAGGTTGTCCGTTCACGTCACGTACCAGGATCGACAGTGTCCAAGTGACGCTTTCCTCTTCCGCCACTGCCATGCCTACGCCTGACAGCGCCATTATCGCCGCCAGGATGATCGCAAGTAGTTTTTTCATGAATACCGTCACCCCTTTGCATTGTTCGTGGACGCAAGTGCTTCAATTCCCAGCCGGGAGACGGGCTCCCGGCTGGGTAAGGGCTATTCTTTAGTCGAAGCAATCGCCAACGTTCTGAATTGTGCCACCGGCCAGAGGAATATTCAGCTCGTCAATCGCCTCATATACCGTCATGTAATTGGCGTGGATGATTTGATCGCGGGTTACATTCTCCCAGCTGCCGCCGCTCCACTGCGTGAAGTTGTACCCCACGCGCCGCGGAGATTCAGGTACTGTGCCGGTTGCGCCAACCAGAATCCGTTCGTTCTGAAGCACTGCGCCGTTCCAGTCCACAAAGGTTACGGTGACGTACGCGGTGTTCGTTACCTCAAGTCCGTTGTAAGTCACATCGTACCGACCATTGCCGGGTGCCACAGGCTCCAGCACGGAGTATACGATCAGGTCGCCGTTTTCATCATGGGTGGGCATGTTCTCAAAGGTGTAGGTCCAATCCGTACCCATGGTGGTCGGATCCACCACAACTTCGTCCATAACCACGCCATCGTTACCAATCAGCTGTACCGTCAGCGCAGCCGTCGGCCGATAGAATTGGTCGCCATCCACCCAGTGTACCGTTACCGGCACATCCACGGCCAGGGTTACTTCCGTCTCGTCGCCACCTTCGGGCGTCTTGGGTTCATCGGGGTTCTTGGGATCCTCCACATCATCGCCGGAGACCGTCGCGGCGTTCACCACCGTGCCCACCAGGATGTCATCCGCCGTTACAGTGTAGGATGCGGTAATCGTTACAGTTTCACCAACTGCCAGGCCGCCAACCGTTACCGTGCCGTCTTCCTGCACCGTATAACGGTCGTTTGCATCGATTACCAGGCCTTCCATGTCGTCAATCACCGTTACGTCCGTGTAAGGCACGTTGCCCTCATTGGTTACAGTAATGGTGTAATGAATGGTCTGGCCTTCCTTCGCCACTTCGCCTTCCGCCACGTCGGAGGTCTTCACCACCGTCAGCGTGGTGTCCAGGTCGTCCGTCTCGTCGTCTTCCTCGTCCTCGCCTTCCGGCTTCTTGGGTTCGTCCGGGTTCTTCGGATCCTCAATGGGATCGCCTGCCGCCGTTACTGCGTTCAGCACGTGGCCCGCCTTGATGTCGTCGGAGGTCACGATGTAGCTCGCCGTGATCGTCACGGTCTCGCCGACCGCCAGATTACCGATTGTTACCGTGCCGTCACCGTTTACCGTGTAACGGGTGCTCTCGTCGATGACCAGGTTCGCCAGATAATCCTCTACCACCACGCCGGTGTACGGCACGTTGCCGTTATTGGCCACCGTGATCGTGTAGTGAATTGTCTCGCCCAGGCCCACCGTCGTGCCTTCCACCACGTCGGAGCTCTTTGTCACAACCAAGGTGGGATCCAGGTCCGCAGTTTCTACTGTCTCAGAATCTGTGGGCTGGTTGGGGTTCTCGATTTCCTCCGGTGCATCACCTTGTGCCAGGACTACGTTCTCTACCTTGCCCGCCTTCATATCATCCGCAGTCACTACATAACTGTACGAAATGGTATGATACGTATTCGGCTCCATGTCGCCCAGCAGCAGCTTGCTTTCCGTCAGCGTTGCGGGCTTGCCATCCACCGTCACCGTCTCAGCAACACCCGGTTTGCCAAACATGTCGTCTGTCACAACCACATTTGTACGGGTAATATTGCCTTCGTTGCCAATGGTGATCTGATAGATGATGGTGCTACCGTAATCGTACCCCGTGGGCGTATTGGGCTGGCTGATCACGCTCTTGTCCAAGGTCAGCTCAGTCTTGGGATCTTCCAGATCAACGGTATCGTCATTGGTAATCGTCTTACCGTTGATGAATTCCGCAGTCACGTTGTTGGTGAACGTGCCTTCCAGGATATCCGCTTCGGTGATTGTGTATGTTGCCTGTGCCGTTCTCGTCTCTCCTGCCGGAACATCCGTGAAGACAACCTTGCCTTCCTCATCGGCATCAGTCAACGTCACGCCGGGTTGTTCGCGAATGATGATCGTCTTGGGCTCATTGTAGATGTTCTTCACGGTGATCGTGAAGCTCACTTCTTCCAGGCCATATTTGCCTGCCGGATGCGTCTTGTTCAAAACTGCATCGGGATCCACCGGCTTTGGATCATCACCATCCGTAATTTTCAACAGGCCCGCTACGATAGTCACAGCGTAGTTTCCAGTTTCTTCCACGTTTCCGTTGCTGATGACAACCGTATGCTTCTGACCGTTGGCTTCGTAGTCGCCCACCAGGGTTTGACTCTCAGCGCCATTCTTACCATACACCACATTCAGGCTGATTACGTCGCCGTTCAGCAGGCCGCGGTCCTGGCTCTCGCCCTCTACCGTATATTCCAGCCCATCCGTATCGGCTACCGTCTTTTCTGCCCCGTCATAGGTGTAGGTCTTGCTGTTTACCGTTACTTTTACGGGGCGCGGGATGATCGTTACGGTCGCTTCGCCCGTTGCGGGAGTGTACCCTTCCAGCGTTGCCTGGAACTTCACCGTCAGAACGCTTTCCGCCACGTTCGTGATCGTCGGGCTCTCTTCCAGGCCGTACTCCTGCGTTGCTTCGTTCCAGTAGCGAATCTCCGCTCCGGCTATCGACGCCTTCGCTTCCACTCCGTACGCCGTGCCGTCGTATACCTTCACTACGTTCTCTGCCGCTACCGTCAGATCCGCTTCGTTCGTCTTGATCGTGAAGTCGCCGGGCGTTACCGTGAACTCATAGTTCGTGTACGCCGCTTCCAGCTCTTCCTTCGTTTCACCGATGGTCAGCACATCTTCATGTACTCCCACCGTCTCATCTCCGGCATCGCTCCGCGTCACGCCCAGGTCGACCGTTTCCAGTTCGCCAGGCACTTCCCCGTCCATCTCCGCGTCAGCAAACGTGGGATCATCGTAACCGTACGTCTTCTCCGCGTCCGCTACCGTGATCGTCACCGGACGGCGGAGGATCGTTACCGTCGCAGAAGTTTGCAGATCAAAGTCCTTCCTACCTACATTGACTGTGCCCTTGACATAAACCTGGTATTCTCCCACGTCTGTGAAGGTGGGAATTACCCCGGGCTCTCCCCAGCTTTCCCCATCCTTGGAGTAAACAAGGTCACCCATCTCAACGTGTTCCTTGAGCTGATCCACATAGACCTGGTCCAAGGTACCATTATTGAATTGCATGATTGCAGGGTCAATGGTATGCTCCTTGCCATCATACGTAAAGGTAACATCTTGCGCATTTACCGATGCCCAGATCGCATCCAGCGTCTGAATGCCATCCTTCGTGGTACCACGATTGTACACACCGTTTCCGCCGCTAAAGACGATGCGGGAGCCATACTCATGGTACTCCTTATCCAACCATGCTATGAACTTATAGCCGGCAGCAGTGGGCTGCACAGTGGTTGCCGTGTACTTCTCACCGTCCACATAACGCCGTGCGTTATCCACGTACTTCTGTGCGCCGCCACCGCTTATTCCGTTGGTTTCCCAAGTTGCCGGCGCCGCAATGCTTGCTTCCTTCAGCACGAGGTTATAGCCAATGCGGCCAAACTTTTGATGATAGTACAGTTTGATGACCAAACTACCGTCCGCGGCAACGGTCAAGGCCGTGGAGGTTGCTTCATGCGTATGGTCTTCCCAAACGGTCAGATCTTCCTGATAGACATAGTTGGCATATTCCCCATCGCTCTTGAAAGCATAATCCGCGGGTTCACCCGTGGTGCCGGCAAGATACTCTGTATCCTGCAGCGTATACTCATACTTACCTGCCTGGTTTTCAGTTCCGAGATAGTGCTCCACCGTGTAAGCAGTATCCGTGGCAGGCACAAACTTGCCGTACAGCGTTACGCTCCCCGACGGCATGGTGAAGGAAGGAGTATCATCCGTCACCGCCACCAGCGCGCCGTCCCCGGTATGCCAACCCACAAAGTCGTAACCCGTCAATGCGAGATCCGCCTGCACGGTCACTTTTGCGCCGATGGTCTCGGTGTAGGGTTCGCCGTTATTTGGAAGTGCAGGCGCACCCTCGGGCTGCGTTCCCTCGTAGGCATAGGTCACCTGGGCCGTATTCCGGTTGAAATACAGCTTCAGCACCAGCGTACCGTCGCCAAGAACGACGCCTTCCAGCACGTTCTCTTCATGACTCTCATCGAAGATATAAGCGCCATTCTTTGTGTACTTGTCGTTGGCAGGGTCCACGATCCCATCCGCAATGATGCGAACCGTTGTGTCTGTGGTCCCTTGGTATTTCTCGGACAGATCCATTGTATACCCGTCATTGCCCTGGTAGTAGTATTGTACGGTATACGCGGTGTCCGTCTTTGGCGTGAAATGCGCCACGTATGTGCGATCTGTCCAGTAGGGGCTCTGGTTGTCATCTGCCTTGTCCGGCACCAGCTTTGCGGCATCGTCCGAGAAGTCAGCGTCTTCCTTCAGCGTCCAGCCGGCAAACTCATAACCGGCCGCCGGCGTAGCGGTGGAACCAGCTACCGTCCCTGTTACAGGCTTTACATTCGTTTCCGCCGGCTGACTTACGGTGCCGCCTGCTTCCGCCTCGTAGTTAATCGTAACATACTTGGTATAATAAATGATGAACTTGTAATTTCCGGTTTCGGAATCGATCCGAATCGTGTCAGGTGTGCGCCTTGTTACTTCATAATTTGCAATGGTTGCCGGCGTTAGGCTCGACGCCTTTACGGTCGTTCCCTCTACCACCTGATGCGTTGTTGGGGGCGCCAATTCCTTTTCGGTGCCTTCCTCGCGGTACTCCACCGTATAGCCGGCGTAGCGCTCAAATACCGCGTAGAACTGGCGATCCTCCACAAAGATTGGCAGGTCTTCCAGGTTGACCGGATCACCATCCGGTTCTGTGCTCCAATAAAGGAATGTACGCAGATTCGTATCCAGATTGCTTCCATCAAGGACAGCCGCGGTGTCTAATTTTTCGGAGTCTTTTACCACGAGGGTCTGCTCAACCGTGTTGTTATCCGGATCAATAAACTCCGCTCTCCAGTACACATTTTCCAGATACACAACGCCGTCTACGTGATATCCGTCGGACTGGTTCTTGATCACGTACCAGCGCACAGCAGAAGCCTCATCAAGAGAGATGTTCATCAGATTGGCGATCTGCGCCGTGCTGGGTGCCTGGACAATGTATTCCTCAACATTGTCATCAATGTTATCCGAACCAGCTACAATACCTAAATCGTCAAAGGTTTCTGCATTGATAACGCCCGTACCCACAGAATAATACTTGTTTGCCTCTCCGTACCCAATAGCGTCCGCCTTGCGCACAAAGAACTGCGCGCGGGCCTCCGCAGACGATAAACTCGTATCTTCTACAGGTGTGGCTGTAACGCTCCAGCTTGTATATCCCCGAGGAGTCCGTGTTCTCGTTGCAGTTACCGTCACCTGCGTGTTAAAAGGATATACGTTTCCTCCAATTTCCCACGCATAGAAATTATCGCGTTGCGCATTGATTGTATCCTGATTATTGCCTGTGATAAACGTTACCGTGGCACGGGTATTACTGGTCTGGCTAAGCATCGCGGTAACTGATACCGTTTTTTCAGTTCCCGTATTATAGTAACCAGAGAAAGCTTCATATGTGACAAGAACCGTTTCCGCCGTTGCCGTAACGTTTCTCTTCTTCCACTGCGCCGTCAGCGTGAGATTTCCCTTCATAATAATCTCATCGCCAGGCTCGTAGGTCTTTCCATCGCTCCCCAGGTAATTCACAAAATCGTAGTTGATCGTTGTGAAAATATTATTGGCAACCGTCGCCGTTGCGTTGGGTGCGTAGGTTTCATTCACCAGCGTATTAACAGCTTGTCCAACGTCTGCCGTTTCACCGTTCTGGTAAATGTATTTCTGCGCATCTTCCGGGTAGTTGGACTCGTATACCAGGCGATAGTTGGCCTCTGTCACGGTCACCATGGCAATGGAAGAAACCTGGTCGCTTCCGGTGCCATAGGTGCAGGTAATCATGGCCGTACCGGTTTTCACACCGGTTACCTCGCCGTTGGTAACGGTAGCCACCGCACGGTTGTCGGATGTCCATTGACAATCCGCGGCGGTAATGACCGTATCACTGCCTTCCAGGGTGGGCGTAAAAACATGCGTCCCGCCCACCGGAATCACAGCGGAGCTGGGCTCCAGCTCCAAACGCAGAATTTCCGCCGTATTGGCAAGGGTAAATGCCCCGCTGACGTCCGTCATCGTTTCCGCCAACGCATTGAGCGGAACACCTGAGATGCACATCAGCATGGACAAGAACAATGCCGTTGCTTTCCGCAGGATCGATTTCATGATCGGCTTCCTCCTATCGTCCCATTTCTTTCCATGCACATCCGTCTGGTTTACTCGACCAAGGCGTCGGTAATTTCAATCTGAACGCGCCAGACTGCGTCGTAATTTTCCTCCGTCAGCTGGAAGCTGTACGCGGAACCTGTGGCGCCCTCCACATCTGTCCAGCCGTCATCCGCCTGCACCTGCCACTGGTAGGTGTAGACCAGGTTTTCGTATCCGGTAAGCACGGTGATCAGCGTAACCTTGTCGCCCATGTTGAGGTAATCCCCTTCAAAGAGCGCATAGATGTCAATGGAGCGATCCGGGCTCATTGCATCCACAATGGTTGCCAGCTTTTCGCCGTCATCCGGTACCACATTCAGGGGAATGGGATCGCCGTCCGCATCCAGCACCAGCGCGCCGTTTTCATCCCGCTGATAACCCTCCGGTTTCGCCACGCCCTCCGGGAGCACCGGAATCGGATCTCCTTTTTCATCCAGCACCAGTGCACCGCTTGCATCCCGTTGGAACGTGATCTCTGCAGAGGCGGCTGGTATCTTATCCTCTTTGTTGGCCGGATCGGGTGTGACCGGTACCTCTGTGGCTTGCGGAACCTCCGTGGGCTTGGGCTGCACTTGCAATACGAACGTGGCCGACTGCGTATCGGCAAGCGCCGCCGGCATGCCCGTCAGCAACAATGCCAGCGCCGTTGCCCACAGTAAGAACTTTTTCATCCGTTCCATCATCTATGAAAGCCTCCCTCTCTGCATATCATCTGCGGATCAGTTTCCGCATTGTTTGAAACCACATGGATGATTCAAAGCATATCGCATCTGTATGTTTACCGTTCTTGAGGGGAATATGCCCCTCGCGTCTGGAGGTTATGCTGTTTCCTTTCATCCATCCCCCTGCGCCTTTGCACCAGGCTATTGTACACATGCCGGGAAGGCATCCGGGGAGAGCTTGCGCTCATCCGCGCCAGTTTTTATACTTCAGTCTGTTTAAGCTACATTCACCAACACCTGGTATTGATTGCCGTTCATATCCTCTGTGACATCCAGCCAGAGGACTTCTTCCACTGCGCCGGCAATATCCTCCCATGCGTGCTTTTCCTTGTTCCACACCTGCCACTGAATGGAGTAAGTTACCTGCTCGTATCCGGTCAGTTCGGCACGCAGGCCCACGCGGTCACCGGCATATACGGTATTGCCCGTGATCAGGCGAATTTCCACGCTGCGCTCCACCGCCGGCTCCGCCGTTACCTGAGGAATATCCGTAGGGGCAGCGACTGTGGATTCCGGTGAAGGCACTTCCGTCGCTTCCGGCATGGGGGTGGGTTCCTCTGTGGGCGCCTGCGTAGGCACCACCGTGGACGTTGCGGCGGGCGCTTCCGTGGGTGTTTCCACAGGCACTTCCACCGGCGCCTGGGTGGGTTCCTGGGTAGGCGCCTGCGTGGGTTCCGGGCTAGGCGCCTGCGTGGGTTCCGGGCTAGGCGCCTGCGTGGGTTCCTCAGAAACCACGGGTGAAGTCTCTACATCTAAATCAGTGGGGGTTGCCGCCAGCGCAGCAGAACCATGCAGCATTGTAACAGCCAGCATCAAGGCGAACAACTTTTTCATGAACACAACCTCCTATTTTTCTAAACTCCGCATTTACGGACTTTTCTACCATGTGACAGTAAGATTGTACCATTTGGTGGTTACGCGACCGGTTACATTTTCGCCTTTTTCAAATTTTTTTGAAAATTTGGTCAATCTTTTTAAGGTTCTTACCGGTTATGCTGCGCCTTCCCTGCCACGCTGCTGTGCACCCCGCTTACTCGTTCATCGGTAAGTGTTTCCTTCATAATATAAGCAGTTTTTTTCAGTATAAACATGATCTTGCAATTTGATTTTCCATTTATTTTCTGTGAAAATGAAATCAATTACACTTTATATTCTTTATAGTTACATGGCTTTTTGCTTGCCCGCAACAGCCGACGTTTCGGCAGTGTAAACATACTTCGGTATCTTTTTAATAAGTCCGTTTTCCGTAGAGCTTTTACACGCGTCTGCTGCGTCCCAGCTTCACATTTTCATCCGTTCTATCTATGCTTCTTGTGGAACATACCTTGTTCTGTTTTGCTGTGTTTTCCTTTTGTCATTCCTTTATCCCTTTCCGATGGGTCCTTTTCCTAAATTGACTCTGCTTCACAAGCCTGCTGCACTTTGCATTCCCGTGCAGGCATGATATAATAGAGGCAGCATATGCCAAGGGGGGTGCCGTCCGATGCCCAACCATGCAAAGATCAAAAAAGTAACGCTTCTGGAACGCCTGCTTTCCGAAGGTTACTTTACCAGCAAGGAGGAAGCCACGCCTTACCTGCTAGGCGGAGAAGTCTATGTGGGCAGCCAGCAGGTTACTTCCGCCGCTGCCAAGGTAGATCCGCTGCTTCCCTTGACCGTTCATGGACGGGACATGCCTTACATCAGCAAAGGCGGGCTGAAATTGGCAGGCGCCATTCACGACTTTGGAATCAACGTACAGAATCGGGTCTGTATTGACGCAGGCGCGTGTACCGGCGGGTTCACCGACTGCTTTGTCAAGCACGGTGCAGCGCTTGTCTATGCCGTGGAAGTCGGGTTTGGTCAGCTTGCAGGTTCCTTGCGGCAGAATCCGCGGGTTGTAAACCTGGAGAAAACCAATATCAGTGACGAGAAGCTGTTGCACCTGGACCCTGTTCCCGACCTGGCAAGCGTGGATCTGAGCTACCTGAGCCTATGCAAGGGCGTGCCTGCCTTTGCTCAGGTCATGCACGGCCATGGAGAATTGCTGTGTCTGGTCAAGCCGCTCTTTGAAACTGAGGACATGGAGGCCCGGCGCACCGGCAGGTTATCCCCCGATCATTACTTGCCCACGCTTCTGCACCTGATCCAGCAGTTGAACGCTCAGCCCGGCACATGCGTGCGGCAGGTAACCTATAGCCCCGTTACAGGGAACAATGGCACCCATGAATTTTTTCTTCATGTAGTCCTTGGCAGCCCTATCCCTCCGCCCAATCTGGATGCCGCCTGCCAACGGGCAGTGGAGCAGGTTCTTGCGCTGGTCCCCTATCACAAGCGTTAAGGAGGCGTTTATGGACACCGTTCCCGCCCGGCAGCTGCTAACGTCTTTGCGCCCGGACATGGAGCATTTCTTCTACGCCCATTATAATATGAATCTGTATCGCGGATGCTCCCATGGCTGTATCTACTGCGATTCCCGCTCTCTGTGCTATCACCTGACGGATTTTGACCATGTGCGTGTCAAGAAGGACGCGCTTGCCCTGCTGGACAGAGAACTGCGTGCAAAGCGACGCCCTGGCATCATTAGCCTGGGCGCCATGAGCGATCCCTACAACCCCTTTGAACGTGTGGAAAAGGTTACACGCGGCGCATTGGCGTTGTGCCAGCGCCATGGGTTTGGCGTTGCTTTTACCACCAAGGCAGCGCTGTGCGCACGGGATGCAGACATTTTGGCAAAGCTGGGCCATAGCGTCCCGGTGCGTGCGTGCCTGACCCTCACCTGCGCCAGTGACGCGCTGTGCCGGAAAATCGAGCCTCATGTTTCTCCCACCTCCCAGCGCCTGGAAGCGCTGCGCACCTTGTCGGAAGCCGGCGTCTACGCGGGCATCTGGCTCAATCCCGTGCTCCCCTACCTGACGGATGCGTGGAGCAACCTGGAAGAGTTGCTGGTACGCACCCACGACGCAGGGGGACGCTATGCCGTGTGCTTCTTTGGGATGACCCTGCGCAGCGGTAACAGGGAATACTTTTTCCGGGCCTTGGATCGGGACTTTCCCGGGATCAAGGAAGCGTACCTGCGGAACTACGGCAATCAGTATTTCTGTCTGGCGCGGGACGCGGAAAATCTTGCCCGGCAGTATGAACGCCTGTGCGACCGTCTGGGACTGGCATACACCTTTGGCCAAATCAACCGGCAGATGTTGGCCCATCAGCCCAGGCAGCTCTCCCTGCTGGAGGGACCCTAAGTTGCATTTTTGTCCCGGCAGGGCTATAATAGGCTCAGCGCATAAAAGAAATCGAGGGATGACATGGAAGCTTCGCAATCATCCTTGCGGGATTGTCCCGTGGGCGTGTTTGACAGCGGCATGGGCGGCATCAGTGTCCTTCGGGAAATTCTTGCACAGCTGCCCGGCGAAAACGTGATCTATTATGGCGATACCGCCCATGCACCTTATGGTACCAAGCCTCCGGCGGAGGTGATGGCGCGGGTACGGGAAGTGATGGATCTGCTCATGGCGCGGCAGGTAAAGGCTGTGCTCATTGCCTGCAATACGGCCACCAGCGTGGCCGCTGCCACCCTGCGCGCAGAACTGGATCTGCCCATTATTGGCATGGAGCCGGCACTGAAGCCCGCCTCGGAGCTGCGGCACGGGGGGCGCATCCTGGTCATGGCCACGCCCCTGACCCTGCGCCTGCCCAAATTTCAGGCACTTATGGCCCGCTATGGCGAAGGTGCAATTCCGCTTCCCTGCCCCGGGCTGATGGAGCTGGTGGAGGAGGGCGAGCTGGACGGCCCTGAGGTAGAGGATTACCTGACCCGCCTGTTGACACCCTACCGGCATACACCCCTGGATGCGGTGGTCTTGGGCTGCACCCACTATGTCTTTTTGCGGGACATTCTGCGGCGTATGTTACCCGCGGAAACCGCTTTGCTGGACGGAAACGCAGGCACCGTGCGCCAGCTTCACCGGGTGCTGGAGCAGCGGGATTCCCTCCGCCAGGCACACCATGGCGGAAGGGTGGAACTGCTCACCAGCGGGGATCCGGCTGTGGTGTTGCCGCGCATGGAGCGCTTGCTTCATTTGCCGAATATGCAGGAAACGGCCCGATAAACCCCAAATATAACATGATCATTTCGTAAAAACTTGCCAAAGAATCGCCTTGCCCAAAGACAAGGCTTTTCTTTTTGTGATTTTTCTGTTATAATGTTACCCAGATATTGGATCAGCGGACGTTCTCTTCTGGAATATGGGCATCCGCGCGGAAAAGAAAAAATTTTCAATGCTAGAGGGAGGCAACGATCATGGCGGATTATTTGACCAGTAACATTCGGAATATCGCCCTCATGGGTCATGGCGGCGAGGGCAAAACCACCCTTACGGAGGCAATGCTCTACGCTGCCGGCATTATTGACCGTCAAGGCAAAGTGGAAGACGGAACCACCACCACGGACTTCGAGCCCGAAGAAATTCGCCGCAAGTGCTCCGTGAGCGCTGCCTGTGCCCCCATTGACTGGAATGACAAGATGCTCAACATCATCGATGTACCCGGTTACTTTGACTTTATCGGTGAAATGGTTGGCCCGCTGCGGGTAGTGGAAACCGCCTGCATCGTGGTCAGCGGCGTTACCGGCTTCAACGTGGGTGCGGAGAAGGCCTTCAAGCACGCTGTAAAGAGCGGCGTAGGCCGGATGTTTGTCATCAATCAGATGGACCGTGAACACGCAAACTTTGATAAGGTCACGCAGCAGCTGCGGGACCGCCATGGCAGCTGTGTGGTGCCCGTGCTCATGCCCATTGGCGAAGGCCCGGATTTCCGCGGCGTGGTCAATGTATTGGAAAAGAAAGCCTATGAAGGCGCCTATAAGAAGAGCACCGAAGTGCCCATGCCCGATTCCATGAAGGAGAAGGTAGACCGGGCCTTTGAGTATCTTACCGAGCAGGCCGCCGCCGCGGACGATGACCTGATGATGAAGTACCTGGATGAGGGCGAGCTGAACTACGACGAGATCCTGCTGGGCTTCCGCAAGGGCATGAAGGACGGCAGCATCGTCCCCGTATGCGCTGTGTCCGCGCTCACCGGTGTCGGCATCGCCCGGATGATGGACCTGATGGCCAAGTATCTGCCTTCCCCCGCCCACGACGGCATTGAGCACGATGGCTTCAACCCCCGCACGGGCGAAGCGCAGAAGCGCGTATGCAAGGACGACCAGCCCTTCTCCGCGTTCATTTACAAGACCATCGCCGACCCCTTCGTGGGCAAGCTGAGCCTGTTCCGCATTTTCTCCGGCATGCTTACCAGCGCTACCACGCTTTACAACGTCAACAAGGACAAGACGGAAAAGAGCGCCGGTATCTATATTCTTCGCGGCAAAAAGCAGATTGCCAAGCAGACCCTGCACGCTGGCGACCTGGGCGCCCTGGCCAAGCTGCAATACACCTCCACCGGCGATACCCTGGCCGACTACAACAACCCCATCCAGTACCCGGTGCTGGCCTTCCCGGCGCCCTGCATGAGCAAGGCCGTTTATGCCGCCAAGCAGGGCGAAGAGGACAAGGTTTTCTCCGGCCTGGCCCGCCTGATGGAAGAAGATCCTTCCATTACCCTGGAAAAGAATGTGGAAACCACCGAAACCCTGCTCTCCGGCCAGGGCGAAATGCATCTGGATGTGGTGCGCAATAAGCTGGCGTCCAAGTTTGGCGCCAACGCCATTCTCCAGGAGCCCAAGGTTCCCTACCGCGAGACCATCCGCAAGGTGGTAAAGGTGCAAGGGCGCCACAAGAAGCAGTCCGGCGGCCACGGCCAGTTCGGCGATGTGTGGATCGAGTTCTCCCCCTGCCGGGATGGCAGCCAGGAGTTTGAGTTTGAAGATGCCGTAGTGGGTGGCGTGGTACCGCGCAACTTCATTCCTTCCGTGGAAAAGGGACTGCGTGAAAACATGGCCCACGGCGTGCTGGCAGGCTTCCCCATGGTGGGTGTGCATGCCAAGCTGTACGATGGTTCCTACCATCCTGTGGACTCCTCTGAAATGGCCTTCAAGACCGCTGCCCGCATTGCCTACAAGAAGGGTTGCATGGAAGCCAATCCCGTTCTGATGGAGCCCATCATGCATGTAACCGTCACCGTACCCGACGAGTACATGGGCGACATCATGGGTGACATGAACAAGCGCCGCGGCCGCATCATCGGCATGAGCCAGGCGGACGGCATGCAGCAGGTGGAGGCGGAAGCTCCTCTGGCGGAAATGTTCAAGTATGCCACGGATCTCCGCTCCATGACCCAGGCCCGTGGTTCCTTTACCATGGAGTTTGCCCGGTATGAAGACGTACCTGCCAACGTGGCCGAGAAGATCATCGCCTCCGCCAAGAAGGATGAGGAGGAGGACGAATAATTTCCCCGCAATATGCGAGGCGCGCTCCCACATGGGGGCGCGCCCCTTTTTTTATTGGAACAAAGATCATTGTCAGGCCTTTGCTTCGGGCCTTGGAAGATTCACAGGCTATACGGTTGAAGGTTCATGGGTATGGTTTCCCAGCCTTTGGTACAAATTAAAGCTGAAAAACGTGTTGCATCAGCCAAAGGAGCGCCTATGATCGTTTGGATTTCCGCTGCCGTGGGTCTTGTGGCCCTGTGCCTGTTCACCTTTCTGGCCTATCGTGGAGGCCATGCCCGCCTGGTAGAGGAGCGCAAGCTGTCACTTTGCGCACCGGTACTCAGTGAGGCGGAGCTGCAAAGCCACCTCTCCCGTTTGGGGGTAGGCCTGGCGCTCCATGGGCGGAAGCGTATGCACCCCTCCCCCGGATTGCGCCCTGCCCTGATGCGTCAGCTTCGGCAAGCCTTGCAGTCCTCCTCCAGCCGGGAACCGGGCTTACAATGGCTGCGTGACCATGGCCGGGCCGTGGAAGAGCAGCTGGGCATCATGGACAGGGAATTACAGGGTACGCCCGCGCTTCCCGCCCTTAAAGGCGGCGGTTTGCGCTTAACCGCCTTTACGGACAGCATTCTGCTCGCTTTTCGCGGTCAACTGCGTACACATGCGTTGCCCTCCCTGTTGCAATGCTGGCAAGAAACCGCCGGCATGACCGAGGAGGAGTTGCAGCTGCTTCCTCAGGCACTGCGCCTGACGCTGTTGCGGCTTACCTCCCAGGCCGCCGCCGACGCCTATCTGGCCCTGAAGGAGGAACAGCGGGGAGAACGGATTGCGCAGTCCATGCTTCGCGCCCATGGTGATCCTCTGCGCGGTATCGACCATGCGGGTCTTTCCCCGGAAGCCTTTGCAGGGGTGACCCACGCCCTGGAAGCCAGTGGGGCAGCTTCTCTCCTGCGTGAATTGGACCTTCGCCTGGAGCAAATGGGCTTACAGGCCGGAGAACTGGTTCGCCGGGCACAGGAAAGGCAGATGGAGCGCAGCCAGTGGCTGGCCGCGTTGATCACCAGCCTCCGCGGCCTGGATAAAATCACCTGGCCGGAATTTCTGGAAACCTGCGACCCCCTCCACCGTTGCTTTCTGGAAGATCCCTCCGGAACATACGCCGCCATGGATTTTGACAGCCGGCGCATGTATGTAACCCGTCTGGCACGCCTGGCCCAACAGATGAACATGTCCCAGGAGCGTGTAGCATTGGGTGCCGTGCGGCTGGCCCAGGAATCGGAAGACGATGGTATCCATAACCATGTGGGATATTATTTGCTGGAGGATGCCGGATTGCGTCAGCTGTACCTGAGCCTGCGCATCCGCCGGGCCAGCCTGTTCCCCGTGCGGCTTTTCCTTCGCCGGCACAGCCGCGGCTGTTATCTGAGCCTGCTTTGGGTGGGCATCGCCGTTGGGCTGCTGCTGATGATTCCCTTGCGGTTGCCCTGGCTGCTTTGGCCGCTGTGGGGGCTATGTTTTTCTGAGCTTTGGCGGCTGCTTGGGCAGGGATTCCTGCAGCGCTGGTTACCCAACCGGGAGCTGCCGCGCCTGCATATCACCGCTCTAAAGGAAAGTCAAAGGACCCTGGTCGTCCTTCCCACGCTTCTTTCCACCCCGGAACAGGCCGTGCACATGATCGGCCGCCTGTCCGAGCTGTGCCACGCTGACCCCGACCCCAACATCGAATATATGCTCCTGGGAGATTTCGCGGACAGTCTCACCGCCGAGCAGGTGTCGGATGACCTGATCCTGCGCGCTGCTTCTTCCGCCCTGGAAGCCCTTCAGGAGAGTGATCCGGAGCACCGCTACCTGTACCTGCAGCGCCGGCGCACCTATGACAAGGGCGAAGGCGCATGGATCGGCCGGGAGCGCAAGCGCGGCAACCTGGAAAGTCTGAACCGGCTCATCGTCCACGGTAACTGTGACGACCTCTATGATTACGCCAGCATGGCGCCTTCCGAGCTTCACCGGCGCTATGCCTTTGTGGTTACCCTGGATCAGGACACGGAACTCCCGCCGGATACCGTCCGCAGCCTGATTGGCGCGCTGAGTCATCCCCTGACCGAGCGCCGCCGTGTCCCCGAGGGTTGGCGGGGCGTTAGCCTGGTGCAACCCCTCATGGAAACTGACCCGGCCACCGTGCGCACATCCATCAGCTGGATTATGGGAGGCCAAGGCGGCGTTGACCCCTATAACAGCACCCAGTGCCCCTTTTACCAGCGGTTATGCGGCCAGGGAAGCTTTCAGGGCAAAGGGGCCTATATGCCCGAAGCGTTGCTGGACGCTACCCAGGGCTGGATTCTCCCGGACACGGTGCTGAGCCATGACCTGCTGGAAGGCGAATTGGCCGGTTGCGCCGCGGATGGTTCCCTGCGCCTGTATGACGGGAATCCGGCCACCTGGGCGGGCTGGCTCCAACGGCTGCATCGCTGGACCCGTGGCGACTGGCAGCTACTCCCCTGGCTGCTGCCCTGGGTTCACACGCCTCAGGGTGTGCGCCGTAATCCCCTGGGGCGCCTTTCCCGGCACAAAATCTGGGATAATCTTCGTCGGAGTATGCTGCCACTGGGATTGGCAGGACTGTTGCTCTATGCCACCCTGGCGTCGCGCCCGGGCCTGTTTGCGCTGCTGATTTTGTTCTTTCTCGCAAAAGGCATACATTGCCGGACCTGGAGGGACTGGGCAGGCGTCCTTATGGGCCTGATTACGCTTCCCACCCGCCTGGCTGTGCAGGGGGACGCGATCCTGCGCGCCCTGTGGCGTATGGCGGTCTCCCATGAAAAACGGCTGAACTGGCTTCCCACGGCCCAGGCGGAACTTACGCCCTATGATGGATTGTTCCTGAACCCCTGGCCCCAATGGGGCGGCGCGCTGGGGCTGGGGATCGCCTGCCTGCTGGCCGCCCCCCTGCAATGGAGTTCGCTGCCCCTGGCCGCGCTCTTTGCCCTTTTTCCCCTGGTTCTTCCCCGGCTGGACGCACCCAGGAGTGCCATTTTTCCCTTTGACGAATTGCAGCAGGAGCAGCTAACGGATCTTGCGCAAAACACCTGGCGCTTCTTTGAAAGCAGCGTGGGTCCCGATACCCACCACCTGCCTCCGGATAATGTGCAGCTGGAGCCTTGGCGCGGACCGGCCATGCGCACATCGCCCACCAATATCGGCCTTTACCTGCTCAGCACCATGGCCATGGTGGAAATGGGCCTGCTGGAGGCGGACCAGGCCGCGACCCGCATTCGCGCCACGGTGGAAACGCTGGAGGCACTGCCCAAGTGGCGGGGTCACCTGTACAACTGGTATGATCTGAACACCCTGGAGGTTCTGGACCCCCCCTATGTCTCCTCCGTGGACAGCGGAAACTATGTGGCGTTTCTCATGGCCGCGGCGCAGCTGCTGCGGCAGCACCTTTCGGAGCTGGACGCTGCCGACCGGGAGCTTCCCGCCCGCATGGATGCCCTGGCTGAAGCAGTAGATCTCGCCGCCCTGTACGATGCTCAGGCGCAGCTGTTTTTTGTGGGCTTCGATACCCGCCAGGAACAACCCCAAGGCAGCCACTATGATCTGCTGGCCAGCGAAGCCCGGCTACTCTCTTTTGTTGCCATTTGCACCCGGCAGGTACCGCTAAGACACTTCAGCCGGTTAAGCCGTACCCGTGTGGCCCTGGGCAGGGAGCACTTGCTGATGAGCTGGAGCGGTACGCTCTTTGAATACCTGATGCCGCAGCTGCTTCTTCCCCTTACTCCGGGAACGCTGCTGCACCATGCCTGCGCCGCCGCCGTGCGCTGCCACATCAAGGCAGGCAAGGATGGCCTATGGGGCATGAGTGAAAGCGGATACTACGCCTTTGATCCGCAGCTGAACTATCAATACCGCGCCTTCGGCCTGGAGGCGCTAGCCGCGGACCCGGACGCGCAGGGTAAGGTTTTCGCGCCCTATGCGGTGGCACTGGCGCTCTCGCTCTATCCGGATCAGGCAATGGCCGCCCTCCAGCGCATGCACAACCTGGGCCTGGACACACCCCAGGGCTTTCTGGAAAGCATCGATCTGGACACCCAGCGCACCGGCGTGCCGGAGGGACGCATTGTACGCAGCCACATGGCCCATCACCAGGGGATGCTGCTGTGCGCCGTGGCCAACGCTCTCACCGGCGACGCGCTAAGCCGGGCATTTTGCCGCATGCCCAAGGTGCGCGCCTTCCTGCTGCTGTTGCGGGAACGTGAGGACCGACATCGCCCGATAACGCTCACGCTTCCCAAGCCCCGGCGGGAAGCCGCTCCCGCGCCACAGATACCCCAGGTGCCGCTTGCTCCCCTGCGCCTGCCGGTGGAGGCAGCGCTCATGGGCGGCGGAAAGGCCTTCCTGCTCCAAAGCGCCGGCGGGCTGGGCGTGATGGGTTATGACAACATTTTCATCAACCGCTTTACCCGTGATCCATCCTGCCGGGAGGGCATACAGTTTTATCTTCTGGAGTCCGGCCGCCTGTGGGAACCCTTTGATCCCCGCCTGTCGGGCAAGGTGTGGGCGGAGGACGGTTGCCTGGTGTATACCCGGGAGCACCGGGAGCTGCGCATGCGCCTGACCTGCTTTGTGGACCCGGTGGACCAATGCCAGATACACATGCTGGAGCTGGAAAATCTCTCTGCCCGGGAGCGGACCCTGGAAGTGGCGGACTATTTTGAGCTGGCCCTGGCGCCGGAAATGGAGCAGCTGGCCCATCCCACGTACCATGATCTTTTCATTGAAACCGCTCCCTTCGGGGATAGCGGCATCCTGGCCCACCGCCGCCGCCGTGATCCCCAGGAGCCCTGCATCTACCTGTGCCACCTGCTTGCCATGCCCTCGGACATGGAGGTCTTTGCGCAAACGGACCGTGAGGCGTTCCTGGGCCGTAACGGCTCGCCCTGGCAGCCCTGGTCCTTGCGTGAAAAAGGCAAGCAGGGTTTGTTTGGCGCACCCATTCATCCCTGCGCCTCGCTGCGCTGTACGGTGCGCCTGGGCGGCCGCGGCCGGATGCGCCTGGTATATGCCACCTATTGCCGTTTCCAGGAGCAGCCGCCCCATCCCGAGGATTTTTCCATGGACCTGACGCAGCTGATGCAGCGGCAGCGTATGGCCCAGCTCCGGCAGCAAGTGTTGCTGAACAGCCTGGACATTCCCGTGGAGCATCTACCCTTGCTGACACAGCTCACCGGCGCGGTGCAGTGGCTGCATCAGCCCCACCAAGGCGTGGGCACGCCCATCTCTCTCCCCCTGGAAGAGCTGTGGGCCATGGGCCTGAGCGGCGACCGTCCGCTGCTGGCGGTGTTCCTCAACCGGGAGGAAAGCCCGCTGCTGCCGCTGGCGCTGCACTTCACCGCCCTGCAGCGCTCCCTGGGCATGCAGGTGGAGCTGGCGATTGCCGTGCTGGAGGAAGGCGGCTCCCTGCTGGATACCGCCCAGCAAGCGCTGGATGCCTCCCCGCTAAGGGATTTACGGGGAAAAGGTGTGGCCATCATGGACAAGTCCACCCTGACTCCTCAGCGGTACGCCTTGCTGCATGCCGCCGCCAGCCTTTCCCTGGACGACCGGCTGGGCACCATCCGGGAGCAGCTGGATAGCCTGCGCGTTCCCGTAACGCCCACAGCGCTGGCGCCGCGCCCACCCAAACCGGCCCCGGAACTGCCGCCGGAGGAGCTTCACTTTTTCAATGGTTACGGAGGTTTCCTGGCCGACGAAGGCGCCTATGTGATCCGCCTCACCACGGACCGGAATACACCGGCTCCATGGTGCAATTACCTGTGCCGCCCGGGCTTTGGCACCCTGTGCTGTGAAAGCGGGCTGCTGTTTACCTACGGGGACAACAGCCATCGCCGCCGCCTGACCCCCTGGGTCAATGATCCCGTGACACCCCAGGGCGGAGAGTTTCTGGTGGTAGAGGATTTGGATACGGGAGAGATGTTCTCCCCCACCCGCTTGCCATTCGGACAAGCCATGACCTGCCGTGTGGTACATTCCCCGGGGGTTACGGTATACCGTGCCTTCGGAGAAGGTCTGGAGTTGCAATGGACCTGCTTTACCGATCCGCAGCAGGAAGCAGGATGCCGTCAGCTGCGGATACGGGTGCATGGCAATACCGCTCGGCACCTGTGCCTGCACGCATGTCTCAGGTTTGTCATGGGCACCGACCGGCGTGCGGAACCCTTTACCTGCTTGACGCCTCTGCCCGGCATGGTGCTGGCGGTAAATCCCGGCTGGCCTTGCCTTGGCTTTCTTACGGACCTGGAGCAGGAGGCGGAAGCTCACCGCATGAGCCCGGCAGCCTTCCAGGGCCTATGGGGGCAGCGCCCATGGGGGTTGACTCCGCCCAAAAACCATCGGCCGGACAGTGCCGAGCCCTGCGTAATCGGCGCCGCGGACCGCGGCAATCTGGCGGTGCTTACCCGCACCTTCGCCCTGGAAAAGGAAGGAGGCGCCACGTTCACCTACTTAACGGGCCTGGCCCGGGATCCCGAGGAAATAGAAGGCTTGCTGGAGCGTTACCGTCGGGAGGGTGTCAGCGCCATGCAGCGGCAGGTGCAGCGCTTCTGGAGTGGCGAGCTCAGTGCCTTCACCTGTCATGTGCCCTGGGAAAGCCTGTCCCTGATGCTAAACCTATGCCTGCCCTATCAGGTACGGGTAGCGCGGCTATGGGCGCGGGCCGGCCTCTACCAGGCCGGCGGGGCCATCGGCTTCCGGGACCAGCTGCAGGACATGACCGCGCTGATCTATACCAACCCGGAGGAGGTGCGCCGTCACCTGCTGCTCTGCGCCTCCCGGCAGTACGAGGCAGGCGACGTGCAGCACTGGTGGCACCCCGGGCATGCCGGCGTGCGCACCCGGATCACCGACGACCGGCTTTTCCTGCCCTTCATGACCGCGTGGTACATCCGCCGCACCGGGGACGTGGAGGTGCTGGCGGCTTCCGCCCCCTTCCTGGTGGGCGCGGACATTCCCCCCGGAAAGCACGACCTGTATCACTTCGCCGCACCCACCGCCTATGCGGCCCCGCTGATGGAACATTGCCTGCGGGCCATCCGCAGCCTGCGCTTCGGGCCGCGCCATATCCCGCTGATGGAAGGCGGAGACTGGAACGATGGCATGAACCGCGTGGAGGGGGAAAGCGTATTCCTGGGGTTCTTCCTTTGCCGCGTGCTGGATGACTTCGCTCCCTACTGCGAAACGTCCGACGCGCAGGAGCTGCGGCAAATTCGCGCCAGCGTGCTGGAGGCGCTGGAGGCCCATGCCTGGGACGGCGCATGGTATGTACGGGCCTGGTATCCGGATGGGCGGGTCCTGGGCAGCCATGAAAGCCCCGCATGTCAAATTGATTTGCTCAGCCAGTGCTGGGCCGTACTGGGTGGCGCGTTGCCCCAACGTTCCTCCCAAGCCCTGGAAAGCGCTCTGGAACGCCTTCACCGCCCCGAGTTGGGCCTCACCGCGCTGCTCACGCCGCCCTTTTCCGAGGACGTGGACGCCGGATACATCAGCGGTTACCTCCCCGGCGTACGGGAAAACGGCGGGCAATATACCCACGCATTGCCCTGGTTCATCTGGGCCCTGGCCGAAATGGGGCAGACGGATCTTGCCTGGGCGCTGGTTGGCGAAGCGCTGCCCATTCACCACAGCGACACCCAGGCAAAGGCGGAATGCTATCGCCTGGAACCCTATTTCACCGCGGGGGATATTTACACCGCCCAGGGGCAGCAGGGCCGCGGAGGCTGGAGTGCCTACACCGGCAGCGCCGCCTGGCTGTATACCGTTATTCTGGAGCAGCTGCTGGGATTCAAAAAGCAAGGGACAAAGGTCTCCCTGCGTCCCCGCCTGCCCGAAGCATGGGACGGTTTTGCCCTTACACTGCGCATCGGGCAAACCACCTGGCATCTGCAAAGCCGCCGGGATGTGCCCTTCACCACCCTGGACGGGGAAAAGAGTCCGGAAGGTCAGGTGGAACTTGTGGAGGATGGAAAAATCCACGAGGCCAGCTTTCCGCTACGGTAATCAAACAGGGCCGCACGGTTCTTCCCTTTTTCACGGCGAAGTACTGTGCGGCCCTTTCTTCCTTCCTGCGGAAGGCGATATCTATTTCAGGGGTGAGGCTTGTTCTCCCGATAGGCAGCCATGGAATCCTTAAAGAGGCTTGCCGTGGGCGGCGGCGTCCAGGAGATAGCGTTGGCCCCCGCCTGAATGGTTTCACGGATGGACTCCTCGGTGGGGCCGCCCGTGGCGATGACCGGAAACTCCGGCAGCTCGCGGCGGATCTGCCGCACCAGCTCAGGCGTATTGGCGCCAGCCGCTACATTGAAAATCGCCGCACCCGCCTCCACGCGGCTCTGGAAATCCACATGGTCGTTCACGATGGTGATAATCGCGGGGATATCCACCACCTTGGCCACCTCGGCCAGGATCTCATTGCTGGTGGGCGCGTTCATCACCACCGCGGTGGCGCCTTGTACCTCCGCGTAACCGGCTAGCATGGTTACCCGCCTGCCAGTGGTCAATCCACCCCCAACTCCCGCAAACACGGGAATATCCGCCGCCAAAAGCAGCGCCTGGGTAATAATGGGCTGGGGCGTAAACGGATACACCGCCAGCACCGCGTCCGCATCCATATTGCGCACGATGCACAGATCTGTGGTAAAAGCCACGGACTTGATCCGCCGGCCAAAGATAACAATGCCGCTGCATTCCCGGATCACTTCGGGCACACGCAGAATGTGCTTGCGCAGGGTACCCTCATACCTGGGAATCATCTTCTTAATGTTTGTTTCCTGCTGTGTCAAACGCTACCCTTCTTTCTTCATTAACTTTCCAGGAGGAAGTCCAGCACATTCATCGCGCGGTCCTCCGGTTGCTTGTATAGCTCCGTGTATCCGCATTGCTCACAGGATATGGTGACAAATTTCTTGTTTTGAATGTCAAAAAGTTTGGCAAAATTTCCGCCCGTGGCCTGGAATTGATCGTGTTCATAGTGCTGGCAGCCACATTTGGGACATACGTACTGTATTTTTTCCTGTTCCATGGTTTGCACCTCCTTGTGCTTCTTCAGTGTATTACTTTCACGCTCCCGCGTCCATAGGCAACAGCGGCAAATTGTCTTTTTCTCGTCCCAACACCTCGTCCGCATGGACAAAAGCGCAAAAGAAGCGTATACTCAACATGATGCATGGGAATGCGCCATAACCGGGAAGCGCGTAGGTTCCCGCAGACCGTCGAAAAAGCGCTGGGAAGGTGCCGAGGGGGTGCCACCCCTCTGCTCACATGGGCGTATATCGGATAGGGATACCGCCGGTTGGCCAACTTTGCTTTTTTCAAAGTGGCTGTGCCACTTTCTCCTTACGCTTTGGGAAGCGCATACCTTCCCTTTCATTTAGTTTATGCTGAGGAGGCTGCTGCTATGCGCGAGCTGGAAATCACCGTTGAAATTCTTTTCCCGCTCTTTCTCCTGCTGGCCCTGGGATGGGTCCTCCGCCGGATCGGATGGATGAGCGCGCAGCTCACCCGGGAAACCAACAAGCTGATTTTTCAGCTGTTTCTGCCCGTATTGGTGTTCAATAACATCCGCGATATGGCTTCCGGGGTTTCCATGGACGCGGGATACGCGGCCTATCTGTTCTTTGGGCTTTTGGGCATTTACCTGCTGGCGGCGGTGTTCGTTCCCCGGTTTGAAAAGCATCCGCAAAAGCGCGGCGTTATGGTGCAGGGTATTTTCCGCACCAACTTCGCAGCCCTGGGCGCACCGCTGATGGAGGCCATGTTTGGCGAAAGCGGCCTGGCCATGTATTCCCTGGCCTTACCCATTGTCATCCCGCTGAACAACATTCTGGCGGTGATTGCGCTCTCTTCCCCGGGGCAAAAGCGGCTTCGGCCCCTGGAGATGCTCAAGAGCATCGTGACCAATCCGCTAATTATCGGCTGCATACTGGGCGGCATCATGCTGCTGACCCATTTGCAGCTTCCCACGGTGGTGGATTCTGCCCTGCGGCAGGTAGGTGGCCTGGCCTCCCCCCTGTCGCTGCTGGTACTGGGCGCGTCGCTGCAATGGCAGGGCGTGCGGGACAATCGCACGGAGCTGGTATGGACCGTACTGCTCAAGCAGGTCATCATTCCCCTGGTCATGCTTGGGCTGGCGGTATTGCTGGGCTTCCGGAATGAAGCGTTGGGCGTCATGTTGATTCTCTTCGGCGCGCCCTGCGCCATCAGCAGCTATCCCATGGCGGAGGCCATGGGCGGAGATGGGCCGCTGGCTGCCTCCCAGGTGGTGCTGACCACCCTATGCAGCATGGGCACGCTGTTTGTGCTGGTGTACGTGGGAAAGCTGTTCGCCTGGCTGTAACACAGCACACTCTATATCATAACGAAAATAGCGCGGGCGTTCATCCCCTGCCTTGTAACATTTGGTAGGGAGGGCGCCCGCGCTTTATGCTCTCAGCAAATCAGGTCAAACACGCACCACATAATCCGCCTTGCGCTCCTTGGGCGGCCTGGCCTCACCCTTGGCATAGCCCAGGATGCAGTGACCCACACCCACGTAGTTCTCCGGCACGCCCCACTTTTTCAGCAGCGCCTTGCCCTCCGGGGACTGGAACTCCTCATAGGCCCGATGAATCCAGCAGGAGCCCAATCCCACCGCATGGGCAGCGTTCATCAGGTTGCCCATGACCAGGGAGCCATCCTCACGCCAGGTTCCCACAGCGGGGTCCGCCAGAACCACAATCACCGTGGGCGCGCCATAGAAGGGATCGCCCGTACTGTTCATCACGGCCGCATTCATGCGGCTGAGCTGGTCACGGGTTGCCCGGTCCTGCACGACCACCATCTTGGGCGACTGACGCCCCATACCGGTGGGCGCATACATGCCCGCCTCCAGCACCTGGGCCAGCAACGCTTCGTCCACCTGGCGGTCCTCATAAGCCCGGATGCTGCGCCGGGTCTTCAAGCAAGTCAATGCATCCATCACACACACATCCTTTCCGAAACAAGCAGTTGAATTATAGGCGGCCTGCATCCACCATGGTTTGCAGTTCCTTTGCCGCCTGCTCCAGCAGGCCCAGATCCCACAGCATGCTGCTGGTGAGGTACTTATCCCGGATGTCCCGGCTCCCCACCAGTGCCTGCGCGGTATCCGCGCCTGTTAAGCCCAAGTCCCGCGGAGACAGCGGCATCCCCGCATGCTGCATCAGCGCATAGATCTTTTCCCGTGGCGGCAGCTCCTCCGCAATGATTTGCCGGATCTGCGGCCAGGACGCGCATAGCCTGTCCAGCCGCTCCCCATGCCGACGGGGATCGTTCTTATGCGCCTTTGCCTCCAGAGCGATGATCTGCGGCGCAATGGGGCCGAAGATCTGCTGGCACCGGGCTTCCCACGCCACAGGGTCAAAGGCAGCCATGGCCTTTTCCGCTTTCGCCCGGTCAACGGTATCAAAGTTCAGCAGATGCTCATAGATCCACAGGGTCAGCAGCGTACCCACCCCCACCTGAATGCCATGGAGATCCCCGGCGGTTCCCTCCCGCAGGGCCTTCATCTCCCACATATGGGAAAAATAATGCTCCAGGCCGCTGGCGGGACGGCTGATTTCCGCAAAGGCCATGGCCACGCCGGAAAGCACGAGCCCCTCGATCACCGCTTCCAGGGCCGCGTCCTCCCGGCGCATCAGCCCTTCGGCATGCTCCACAATTTTCCGTAAGGACGCGCGCACCAGTCCCGCGATTTCCTCACAATACGCATCCCCGGCCACCAGGTGGCTGATGCGCCACTCGCACACGGAGACATACTTGGCCAGCATGTCTCCCAGCCCCGCCTGCAGCATCACTTCCGGCGCCGTCTTGAGCACGTCCGTGTCCGCCAGAATGGCCTGCGGGCATGCGTTGTACAGGCTTTCCTTTACCCGGCGCACCACCATGGAAGAGGAATTGGAAGCATAGCCATCCATGGAAGGAGCTGTGCACACCACCAGGGAAGGCAAGCCGCAGGCATGGGCCAGCACCTTGCAGCAATCGTTGATCACGCCGCTGCCCACCGCCAGTACGCCGTCGCAACGGGGATCAAAGCCCATGGTCAGGCTCCCCATCGCCCATTCGTCCGGCTCAATGCGCTTGTCCCCCGGCAGACGGTATAGGGTATACGGGATGCCCGCGGCCTGCAGCACCTGCTCCACCTTCTGCCCCGCCGCCTGATACGTATGGGCGTCGGCCACCACGAAAGGCCGCTGCACCTGCGTAGCCGCCAGGGCCTCCGGGAGCGTATCCACCGCGCCTTTCCCCACCCGCAGCATTTTCAACCCGCAGCGGTGCACCCGTCCACAGGAGCACGCATGTCCTTGCGGGTTCAGCAGCTCATCCAGCGTCATTTCCCATAAGTGTTTCATTCGTATCGCTCCCTTTCGTCCATCTGGGCCAAATAGTTCTGGCGTGTTTTTTCGTGCAGTGCAATGCGGCCGCCATTACCGCTTTTCCTTCTTGGTCTTATCCTGCGGCTTCACTTCCCGGGGAATAAAGCCGGAGAATTCCGTTTCCTTGGCATCGCTTATCAGACGGATATCTCCGCCCCATTCCTGAACCGTGCGCCGGACGATGAACAGTCCCATGCCATGGCCCGCGGCCTTGGTGGTAATGCCCGGCTGAAAAATGCTGGCCTGGAGCTTTACCGGAATCATAGGCCCGCTGTTCTTCACGCTGAAGCGGAAAGCCTTCAAATCCTCGGTGAGCGTCAGGGTCAGCCGCCGGTCGGATACCTCCTGCAAGGCGTCGATGGCATTGTCCAGCAGGTTTCCCAGCACCTTGCACATCTCCCACCCGGGAATGGACAAATCCTTCCACGCGGAGCGGATATCCAGCTTGACCTGGATGCCAGCCTTTTCGCAAACGCCGAGCTTGACCTGCAGCAGGGCGTTAATGGCCGGATTTGCCGTGCGCAGCACCTTTCCCACAGAGGCAATGCTGCCATACACCCGCTCGATGTAGTCGTTGGCCTCCTTGTACTCCTTCATTTCAATCAGGCTGTACACCACCTGCAAGTGGTTGAGGAAGTCATGCCGCTGTGCCCGCAGAGTGATGTTCAGGTCCTCCTGGGCCTCGATGGTCTGGTCCATGTCGTCCAGCTGCTGCAGCAGCTTCCGGCTGTCCAGCGCGTCGCGTATATCAATCACGCCACCCCAGATCACCACTGCCGCCGCCACCGCCACCAGTGCCCGCGCCAGCGGAAGGTCCGCAATGTCCCCGGGGGTCATGTACATGTACAGCACAATGACCCCCACCATCAGGATCTGTAAACTGTTGACCACCATGGCCAGGATGGTGGCCTTTTTTACTTCCAGGTTTTTTTGCCGCTTCAACCCTTTCGCCCCTCCCGCACCTGATGATTTTTGCGGATCACATCCTCATGACCCATTTCTGTGGGATGGTAATAGGTGCGTCCGCGCACCTCCGGGGGCATGTATTCCTGCCGCACCCAGTGCCCCGGAAAATCATGGGGATAGAGGTATCCCTTGCCGCTGGCCAGGCGGTCGCTCCCGGCGTAGTGGGTATCCCGCAAATGCAGGGGCACCGGACCAAAGCCGCCCTTGGCGGCGTCGGCCATGGCTGCGTCCACCGCCGCGCTGACGCTGTTGGACTTGGGGCTTTCGCACACGGCGATGATCGCCTGGGCCATGGGGAGCCGCGCCTCGGGCATACCCATGAACTCCAGGTCCTGGGCCGCCGCAGCCGCCTGTAGCATCGCAATCGGGTTGGCCATGCCCACATCCTCGCTGGCATGGGCCAGTACCCGCCGCATAATCAGCCGGGGGTCCACCCCCGCATAGAGCAGCCGCGCAAACCAAGCCAGCGCCGCGTCGCTGTCCGAACCCCGCAGGGATTTGCAAAAGGCGCTGAGCATGTCGTAGTAGAGGCTCTCGTCGCAGCGGAGCATGGGCTTCTGGATGCTTTCCTCCGCCACGGCCAGATCCACATGGATTTTCCCGTCCGCTCCAGCGGGAGTGGTAAGCACCGCCAATTCCACTGCGCCCAGAGCCATGCGCACATCTCCATTGGCCACATGCGCAATATGGCGCATGGCCTCGGGCGCCATGTCCACCGCCAGCTTACCAAAGCCGCGCTCCGGGTCCGCCAGGGCACGGCCCATGGCGCTCATGACATCCGCCTCCGTCAAGGGGAAAAACTGAAAGACCCGGCACCGGCTCACAATCGCCGGCGTCATGGCCACCATGGGATTTTCCGTAGTGGAGCCGATGAAGCGAATGGTCCCCCCCTCAATGGCCGGGAGGATGCTGTCGCTCTGCGCTCTGCTCCAGCGGTGGCACTCGTCCAGCAGCAGATACGTTGCCTGTCCGGTGAGCATGCGGCGTTCCTTGGCCGCCTTCAGCACATCGCGGACATCGGCCACGCCGCTGGTTACCGCATTCAGCTGCACAAAGGCGGCGCTGGTTGCCCGGGCAATAATGGAAGCCAGCGTGGTTTTTCCACATCCTGGCGGCCCGTAAAAGATGGAGGAAGTCAGCCGGTCCGCCTCAATGGCCCGGCGCAACAGCCGGCCTTCCCCCACCAGATGCCGCTGGCCGATAAATTCATCCAGGGTGCGCGGGCGCATGCGGTCCGCCAGAGGGGCCTGGTTTTGTTCAGGGATCAGGGTCACAGTGTTTCCTCCGTCCTACCGTCCCAGCTGCTGCCAGGCCCACAGGCCCACCAGCACGACCTGTACAAGGAGCAGTGCCGGAAAGCCCAGGCGAAAGCGCAGATGCCTTGTCTTGTGATGAAAAATATGCATGCCCAGCACGCCTCCCAGACCGCCAAAGAGCGCCGCGGACAAAAACAGCGTGCGTTCGGGAATCCGCCACTTCCCCCGCTGGGCCCGGCGTTTGTCCTCGCCCATCAGGAGAAAAGAAGCCGTATTCGTAAGCAAAAGCAAGAGCAATACCAGGTCTGTCATAGGATGCGCTCCTTCCGCTCCACGCTTTGGGCGCTCTGCCCACGGGAAGGCCGCAGGTGCGAGAAGCGCTTCGCCCCGCGAACCCGGCGCAGCCCTGGCAGCCTGCGCCGCACCAGCAATT
>OLPR01000627.1_pt1 | contig 31757 bp, 24 predicted proteins | sample 1672761 | NCBI WGS metagenome assembly OLPR01 (sample SAMEA3136721, study PRJEB25190) | human gut metagenome | biome: human gut; feature: human-associated habitat; material: faeces | place: Austria | collected 2013 | reverse complement strand
AACGCCGCCGCCCGCCTGCGAGATCATCGCGTGAAGTGTCCCGTTGGACAGATAGTTCATCCACGGGGTCGGCATATTGTACCGGGACAGCACAATTTCCCGATTCTGATTCTCAAAACGGTATGGGTTCATTTGTCCGTCTCCGTTCTTTTTTGTGCCAGCAGCCACTGCAGGAGCATTTCATCATACGCATACGTCCATGCGTCATGGCCGCAGTCTCCAAAAACCGTCAGCCTTGCATTGCCGCCCGCACGCTGTATTGCCTTGACCATATCGACCGTCTCCGTCAGGGGTACGACATCGTCCAGCGCACCATGAAACGCCCAGACCGGCATAGTCAATACCTCTGCGTTCCACGGCATTCCGCCGCCGCAGCAAGGCGCGATAGCCGCGAACAGCTCCGGCGCCGCCATCGCAAGGAACCATGTGCCGTATCCGCCCATGCTGAGTCCTGTCAGCGTGACCCGATCCGGGTCGCAGGCGTATGCTTCGATCATGCGGCAAACGAACCGCTTCAGTTCCGGAAGCATCGCCACCCAAAAGGACCCTTCCGGGCAGCGCGGTTCGATCAGCACGCAGTCTTCTTCCCGCGTTTCTGTCAGGATGTTCGCCAGTCCATGAATCTCAGCCTTCTCCAGATCCTCACCACCGCCGCGTTCACCTGCGCCGTGCAGCTGGATAATCATTGGAAGACCTGCGTGCATCCGCTCCGGCATCCGGACGGCATAGGCAAAGCCCGCATCTGTCAACCGATGATATTGTACGTTCATTTTGTATCCTCCGCCCTGTCTCAAATGACATTTGCCGACGCGATCTCGTGCCAGAAAATTGCCCGTGTCGCCTGTCCGTCGGCTTTTTCCTCGCAGCAGCAGTCGAGAACCGGCTCCTCCAGCTCCTCGATCCGGTCGAGCCGTCCTTCCGCATAGGCCAGCAGCCGGTCTCTGCAATGCAGCAGTCGCTGGCGCTGGCCGCCGATGCGAAGATCAACCACGTCAAAGCCCTGCGGCTTGTTTTCGCGCATCCACTGCTGCTCATAGGCCGCATAAAACGCGTCCAGCCGTTCGAGCGCCGCGTCATAATCGGTGCAGAGCGCCTTCGCGGCTTTTTTATCGCCGGACAGATACGCCGCCCTTGTGCGGATGCCAAGGTCTGCTTTCACACTCAAAAATGCGCAGAGCGCCCGCAGGGAGCGGAACAGGTAGCCGTATTCGGCGTGATCCGCATACACGGCCAGCCTCGCGGCGCAGTTCGCATAGCCTGCCGCGTCTGCCGGCTTCACACGGTTATCAAACTGCCCCATGAACGGGTCGCAGTAGAGCAGATATTTTTCCGGGTTATAGATCGCCTCAGCGGAATCGTTCTGCGTCCCGATCAGGTCGAGCGCGCGGAAATCCTCAAACGGAATGCCGAATTCCCGTTCGAAATTCGCGTGAATGGTTTCCACATCGTCAATGTCCTGCGCCATCTGCGAGACGGTAAACAGCGCCGGAAGCACAGCAAATTTGGAGCATTCCGCGCCGTTGTCGCCCCACATGGTCATGACGACATTTTCAACGCCCTTTGCGTGGCAGGCTTTCATTGCCTCGCGCATAGTCGCGATGCTGAACGTGTTGTGCGGCGCAAAGCCCGCCCATGTCCAAAGTCCGCCCGCGAACCACGAACCGCTTTTGATTGCGTTGTGGGCGTCAATATTTCTCTCATAGCTCTGCCGGTCGCGGCTAAAATAATCCCAGTACACCAGGTGAATATTCTCCGGCACCAGCTGTCTGACTTCCTCCGGAATTTCGCCGAGCTTCGGGTCCTGATTGAAATTGGTAAAGTAATCCCCGCCCGCCAGACGGAAGAACATATCGCCCCACATCAGAAGCTCGAAGCCATATTTTTTCGCCATTTCTGACACCCTGCGCAGATGTTCCATCAGGATGCTGAAGCGATCGCGGTAGCCGTGCAGCGTCAGATATTTGCCAAGGCCGAGCAGATCCGCTTCGTCCATGCCGATGTTCACAATATTGGTGCGCAGGCATTCGCGCAGCGTGCGGAACATCCCATCGACCAGCGCATAGGTGCGCTCGTCGCCGGTCAGCAGGATATCGGCGGCGTCGCGGATCTCCCGGTAGACCGGCCAGTGAAACAGGGCGTTGACATGGGCAAGCGTCTGGATGCACGGGATGACCTGCATCCCGTGCGCTGCCGCATACGCATCGATCTGTTTTAATTCCGCCTTGCTGTACCGTCCGCGCAGATGGCCAAAATAGGGCTGGCCGTCCACCTCATAGGTGTCCTCCATATAAAGATGCAGCGTATTGCAGCCGAGCTTCGCGGTCAGATCGATCCAGCGCTTGACGCTTTCCGCCGTCATAACGGCGTTTCGTGAGCAGTCGAGCATCGTGCCGAAAGTCTTGAAAGTATGTTCCATTTCTTTATCCTTTCCAGTCCGGTCAATAGTCAAACACGCGGTCTTCTCCCGCACCAAAGCGCAGCAGATAGATGCGCCGCTGATTCGGCTTCAGGAGCAGCACGTCCCATAAATCTTCTGTTTCCGCGCCCAAGCCCCGCTCCGTGCATTTCCGGACGTTCGGAAACAGCGATTTTATCGGCTGCGGGCGGACTGAGTCGATCAGGAAATATGGGATGTGACAGAACGTAGTTTCGTAATCGCAGGCGTAGTGCCCTGCAAACCAACCACCGATGCGGATACCGTGCTTTTGCGCCTGCCGCAGCAGCATCATGGCCGGCTCAGAGGCGTATTCCATATAGTTCCATGGGTCAGTACCCGTTTCAAAACGCGACTTTGGCAGCGCGTGCGAAAACAGGAATATCGCCCATCCCTCAGGAAGCTGGAGCGCCTCTGTCTTGAGCCACGCAAGCTGCTCCACGCCGTATTGACAGCTTTTTTCAAAAAGCTCCTCCTGCTCGTCGATCTGCGGCAGATGGGATGAGAGAAAAATCAGCCGCATCTTTCGGTCATAAAAATCGACAAAATAGTACGGCTTGTTCCGCGGCCGGTGCAAATTCACGTAAGACTCCAGATACGCCGTTTCTTCATACCAGCGCTCGTCTGTAACAATGCCCGTCACGATTTGGCCGACATAGCGCTCATTGCGAAAGCCATCGTCGTCGCCGCAGGCAATGTAGAGCTTGCCGGAAGCTGTTGCATTCTGAAACCGCGCCAGCTCCTGCGAGAGTACAAAGCGGGACGCATTTTCGGGGATGCTGCCGTTTAAAATATCGCCAAGGTGGATGACCCCGTCGGTGCGGTGTCCGTTCATTTTGCAAACGGCGTGTGGGGCACCATTGCGGTGGGCCTGTTCTCCACCGGTGCCAACACCGAGCACGCAGGTCTCTTCTACGGCGGCGGTCTGGCACAGTTGGGCACCCAGCTGCTGGGCCTCGTTACCGTTGACATCTACGTTGTCGTTGTGATGTTCATTATCTTCAAGCTCATCGATAAGTTCATCGGCCTGCGCGTTCCCGCAGAGGTGGAGATCGACGGTCTGGATATCCACGAGCATGGTCTGGCATCCGCTTACGCTGGTTTCTCCATCTCCGATGCAAACTCTGCTGCCATGGTGCCCAACGAGAACACCGACCTCGGCGAGGACGATGTGACCAAGGCCACCGACAAGCAGATCAGCGCTGCCGTTCCTGTGGTGCGCGAGCCTTCGCCCGTGATCCACGATGGCGTATACGACACCGGCATGCACAAGGTGTCCATCATTGCAAAGCTTTCCAAGTTCGATCAGCTCAAGACTGCCCTCAACGATCTGGGCGTTACCGGCATGACGGTCACGCAGGTATTGGGCTGCGGCATGCAGAAAGGCCGCCCGGAATACTACCGCGGCGTTGCGGTGGAGATGAATCTGCTGCCCAAGATTGAAGTGGAAATTGTAGTCTGCAAGATTCCCGTGCGCACGGTGATTGACACGGCCAAGAAAGTACTGTATACCGGTCACATCGGCGACGGCAAGATCTTCGTCTACGATGTGGAAAACGTCATTAAGGTTCGTACCGGTGAGGAAGGCTACGACGCTTTACAGGATGTTGAGTAACAATTTCCCACACGAAAACGGCCCCGCCGCTGCATACAGCAGTGGCGGGGCCGCGTGTTTCCGGCTCTAGACGATTTTCTTATTCGTAGGAAACAGTGGTTTCCGCGGGGATAATGCTGATGAAGGTCTTGCCGCGCTGCAGCGCGATCTCATTGCCTTCCGCATCGTAGAACACCGTGCGGGAGTTGACATCAGCCCGCTTCCAGTAGCCGGCAATGTACTTGCCGCCCATGAAGATATCCGCATTGCCCTCGCCAATGTGCACGGTCACAGGCGCATCGGAGGAGCCATTCCAGGTAACCGTGGTATGCTGCACAATCAGGTTGGAGAAGGCCAGCTGCTCCTGGGTGTACTTATCCTCGTAAGCAACTTCCTCGTCGTTCTTCTGGAGCATGTAACGGAAATACTGGTTGCTGTCCACATCGTAGACAAAGCGGGAATTATACATCACCGCGCCCCAGTCAATGGTAATGATTTCGGCATCCTCACCGGTGGTGGGCATCTCATCAGTGAACAGGAAAGCGTGGTTGGGGGGCGTGAAGCTGGCATCAATCAGCTCGCTCATGGCCGCCACGTTGGCATCCACATTGTGGGGAGAAATCACGCCGCTCACGCGGGTATAGTACTGCTTCCAAGGCTTGTTCGCGCTCACAAGGCCGCTAAAGAGCACCTGCACATCCCTGCTGGTAACTCCATATTCGCGGAAGCGCTCCTCAATGTTGGAGCCCTTGCGGGTCTGTCCGCCGTAGTACAGGAAGCCGGCATCCCACTCCTGGCGCAGATCCACGTGTCCCACGCGGGCGGAACGCACCGGGCCCACGCTGTCGGGGATCAGGTCAGAGAACAGGAAGGAAAGACGGGTAAAGCCGTTGCGATGCAAAGGCGTTTCATAGATGATGTCCGCGTAAGTGGCGCCCCAGGGAGCACGGTCACCCACGCCGCCGTCGGTATTGTCAATCTGCACCAGCATGGGCATATACCGGCCGGTAATGGCCAAGCCCGCAAAGCCCTCCGGCTGGTCCAGCTCGCTCAGGGTCAAGCCGGTGGTGGGGCTCACGCCGTCTATCACCTCATTGAGGCCTACCTCTTGCAGCGTGATATTCCGATCCGCCTGGCCGTCGATGACGGTTTCCGCCAGGGCAGCAGGCGTCAGGCACAAAGCCAGCGCCAACGCCAGCAGTACGCGCAGCGTCTTCTTCATGTTTTTCTTTTCCTCCTTGCTTGGCTATTCTCAAAAAAATGCCGGAAATTGCGCATCCGCATCAGCCTTGCTTCCGCGCATCATAACCATTATAACAATTCAGCACAGGCAAGTCAATGCTTCTTCCAGGTTGATACATTTGTCACAGCGGCACTCCGAGAGGCGGCGTGCACAGTTTGCATGAAAATACAATTTCATTTTATTCGATCACTGGCAGTGTATTGAACAGCACCCCACATAGCCTTATGGATGCTTCCGCTGTCACGCGAAGGTGGAACGCCCGCCTCCGTTCCGCGTCCGCAAGTGAAGGCGTAGCACATGGTCCTGTGCCCTGGTTCTTTCTCCTGCCTGTCTTTCGGCTGCGCCTGTCCACCGCCCTCCGGCCAGCGTTCAGCTGAGCACCCTCTGCGTGCCTGATTGAAAGAAAAGCTCCGTCCTTGAATGCGACAAGGCAGGAGCTGCTATGTGTTATTTTTTTTACAATTCCGTCATAATTCATGGACCGGATTCGCGGAAAAGTCCCGTTTTTTACAAGCCGAATTCGCCCCAGCTCAGGCTGGAAAGTTCCAGCGGAAGGCCAATTTCCGTGAGTTTTTGCAGCGTTTGCGGCATTAGGCGATAGGTAATATGCGCCCGATTGGAGCGAACGTAAAGGCGGAGTACCACCCGGTAACGCCGGGTCAGCTCCTCCAAAAAGTTCCGCCGGGCAAGCAATGTCTCCAGTAGCGCATTCAGTGCCGTATCTTCTCCCTCGGGGGCCGTAAGCGGAATCTCATAAACCCACACGTCCTCCGTGGCTTCAATGCGGGGAACGCGGCTAAGCAATTCCCCCTTGCGGATCAAGCCCGTGGCTATCAGGGAGAGCTTCTCCGCCAGTTCCTGTTTCTGCAATGCTTCCCCACGAATCATCAGTGAAAAACGGCCTTCTCCCACGGTGGTTTTTTCCATCACAGCAACCTCCTTCCAACGGAAGATGAGTCAAAACACATGCTCTATGATGTTCGACAATCCTTTGCAAACTCCTGCCCCACGCGATTTTCCCGGCAAAGCCCTTGCCGCGGTAGCACATCCATGGTATACTGAGCATGCATTCAGGCGCACATGCGCCCCCATCCGCGAAAAATAGCATAGGCAGAAAAGGAGCGTCATCATGTTGCACAGAAACCCGTTGCTGGATGAAAATATGGGCGGAAAGAAGTTCATCACCGTGGGCGAGATCATGCTCCGTCTTACGCCCCCCAATTATGAAAAGATCCGCATGGCCACTTCTTTTGAGGCCAGCTATGGGGGCAGCGAAGCGAATATCGCCCTGGCCCTGGCAAACCTGGGGGTAGATAGCACTTTTTTCTCCGTGGTGCCCAACAATAGCCTGGGCAAGAGCGCTGTGCGCATGCTGCGCTCCAACGATGTGCACTGCACCCCCATGATCCTCTCCACCCCTGAGGAAACGCCCTCCCATCGCCTGGGCACCTATTACCTGGAAAATGGTTACGGCATCCGCGCCAGCAAGGTTATCTACGACCGCAAGCATTCCGCCTTTGCGGAATACGATTTCTCCACGGTGGACCTGGATGCACTGCTGGCGGATTTTGACTGGCTGCATGTAAGCGGCATCACGCCTGCACTTGGCCCCAGCTGTCGGGAACTGGTCATGAATCTGCTCAAAGCCGCGCAGCATCACGGCCTCACCGTGAGCTTTGACGGGAACTTCCGCTCTTCCCTGTGGAGCTGGGAGGAAGCCCGGGACTTTTGCACGGAATGCCTGCCCTATGTAAATATCCTTCTGGGCATTGAGCCCTATCACCTGTGGCGGGATGAAAACGACCACAGCAAGGGCGACTGCAAGGATGGCGTGCCCATGCAGCCCAGCTATGAACAGCAGGATGAAATTTTCCAGGCCTTTATCCGCCGTTACCCCAATCTCCGCTGCATCGCCCGGCATGTGCGCTATGTGCACTCCGGCAGTGAAAACAGTTTGAAGGCGTTCATGTGGTATGAAGGGCATACCTTTGAAAGCAAGCTATACACCTTCACGATTCTGGACCGCGTGGGGGGTGGCGACGCCTTTGCCAGCGGCCTGATCTATGCCATGCTCCACGACTACCGCCCCATGGATATGCTCAACTTCGCCGTGGCTTCCAGCGTTCTGAAGCACACCATCCATGGCGACGCCAATATCACTGACGATGTGCAGGGCATCCGCAATCTCATGAGCCTGAATTACGACATCAAGCGCTAAAGGACCGCGGCCCCTCCCCTATCTTCCGTTTTTTGTCCATGTGCTGCGCCCTCTTCCCGGATAGCCAGGAAGAGGGCGCAGCTGCATTTTGCTCAGTTTCCGCTGAGCAGGCGGTTGACCAGCCCCCGGTGGACGCTGATGGCCTTGGCGGGGCACATTTCCTGGCAGCAATAGCAGCGGATGCACTTGTGATAATCATAGCGTGCTTTCTTCCCCTGCCCGGCCTTTACCGCTTTGCCAGGCACGGGACACGCCTCCTGGCAGATACCGCAGGCCACGCATCGTTTCCGGTCCACCTGCGGCCGCGTTTGCACCAGGGGGAGCAGCCGGGCAAGGCGCTCGATTCTCCCGTGCGTTTCCCCGGAACGGTCCACGTCAAAATCGCTGCGCCCATAGGTTTCGACCGCCTGTGCGACGCTGATTTCGCCTCCCGGCGTCAGCACCCTGATTTGCTCCAGGTCCATTTCCCCCACTCCCGCGGCCGCGCCGGCCACGCAGGTGGGCACCGCCGCGGGCGGTACATGCACCAGCGCCGCAAAAACGCTGTCCAGCGCCACGGCATCATCGGAAAAAAGCAGCACGTTCATGGGCGTGGGCGTGCCCGAGGAAGGGCCGTGGCCACAATGCCGTCCAGGATATGCAGCCGCGGCTTCACGCAGCGGTTCAGGTCCGCCAGCATTTCCGCAAAAGCATAGCGATCCGGATAGCTGGCATGCCCGGCCGCCTTGTTTACACCGCAAACGCAGCCGTAAAGGTTTTTCACCGCACCGGTGATCCTTTCCAGGGCATGGGTTTTCATCTTCGGCAAATTCAATACCGCGTCAGCCTGGCGCACCCCATGGCACAGGTAAAAGCTGTGTGCGCGTTTTCCCTCCGGAAAGGAAGTCATGGCGCCATGGTCAAAATCCGCGGCCGTCAAACCGTAGCGCTCCGCCATGGCCTGAAGGCCCCCTGTCCGCGCCGCCCGGGCAGGTGTCACCGCTGGGTTTCCAGGGCTGTCCCCATAGGTCAAGTGCTCCATACCCGCCTGGCGCAGCAGCCGGGCCGCCGCGCCAAAAACGGCCGGATGGGTGGTCACAGCCTTTTCCGGCGCGGCCTTTCCCAGCAAATTGGGTTTCAGCAGGATGCGTTCCTCCGGATGAAAAAAGCGCTCTATCCCGCCCAGCAGGTCCACGCCTTCCTTTACGGCCCCATAGACCTGTTCTTCCTGATAGCTCTCACAGGGTACCAGCGCCACGTATGCCATGCAGATATCCCCCTCACCATTGCAACTTTCGGGCTTCATTGTAACAGAGGAAGGGCACTGTGAAAAGTGGTTTCAAAAAGAATATTGTTTCTCCTTTATGGAAGAGAAAAGCCATCCTGGGCAGCATGTCATAAAAGCTCGGGGTTCCGCGAAAATCTTCCACCTGCTCCACAGGTATCATGCGATTTTCCCCTAGGGCAGCGGTTTTTTACAACTACTCCCGTTTATTCGACAAAAGCTCCCTTTCTTCGCTGTTGCAAACGATCCGGCCAGGTTGTATGCTATAGGTGAGGTACAAGCGATTGCCTCAGCTACGCAAGAACGGACAAGGAGGGATACAACATTGAATCAGCATTACCGCCCGGACCCGATTCTATTCATCCGCATACAGCTGGAAAACGCCTGGGATGCAGGCGATCTGGAGGGCGCGCTGCGCATGAGCCACCTGATGGATGAGGCCATGCTAGGTGAAACGTCTCAGGATCAGGCCCTGCAAAGCCAAGCCATCTAATCTCAGCGGTTCCACATAAGATAAAATTGCCATACAAGGCAGCGTCTTTCTTTACCGACCTGCCGTCCGATATTCCTATACTTTCTCTATTTATCGGACACACCACGGCGGAGGCCCCTGCGCACCAGCTTCACGCTGCGCCGGCCCCGCCGTTTTTTGTTGCCTGTGGCGCGCACCGGAGCAGACGCAGGGTCATGCTGATAAACAGTGAGGGCTGCGGCCGCCTTTTCGGCGCCCCGCAGCCCCGCTTTTTTCCCATGAGCCGGACAGGCTCCTTTTTTTATTTGTTATCGTAACCCAGGGTGCGCAGGTCGTCCATGCGATTGCGCCAGTCCGGGCGAACCTTCACCCACAGTTTCAGGTTCACATGCATGCCCAGCAGTGCTTCGATGTCCGCCCGAGCCTCGGTGCCGATCTGCTGGAGCATCGCCCCGTGACGGCCGATGATAATGCCCTTGTGGGCATCCCGCTCACAGTAGATGGTGGCATGGATCTCCATGAAATCATCACTTTCCTTGTTCATGGCCATCATCTCCACGCCAATGCCATGGGGCACCTCATCCCGCAGGTGCAGCAGCGCCTTTTCCCGAATCAACTCCGCGCAAATCTGGCGTTCGGGCTGGTCGGTCATCATGTCGTCGGGGAAATATTTCGGACCCTCGGGCAGGTTTTTGACCAGTTGCGCTTCCAGGTCAGGCAACCCATCCCCGGTTTTGGCGCTGATGGGAATCAAGGCGTCATAGCCTGCATCGGCGAAGGAGGCCATCAGGGTCAGCAGCCGTTCCTTGGGCACCAGGTCAATCTTATTCAGCGCCAGCACCTTGGGAACCTTTCGCGTTCCCATCTCCCGGACAATTTTCCGGTCCTGTTCCCCCACCTGGGTAACATCCACCAGGGTCAGCAGCCCATCCATGCCATCCATGGCGTCCTTTACGGATTGCATCATGCTTTCTCCCAGCTTGGTGCGGGGATGATGGATGCCGGGGGTATCCAGAAACACAATCTGCCACTCCGGGCGGGTCATTACGCCCATGATGCGGTTGCGCGTGGTTTGTGGACGGTTGGAAACGATAGCCACTTTCTCGCCCACCAGGGCGTTCATCAACGTGGACTTTCCCACGTTGGGGCGGCCGACAATGGTGATAAAACCAGAATGAAATCCCATAGATTCTCTTCCTCTGTTTCTTTTGATGCTCTTGCCGAAGGCTCAGGCCTGCGGCAGATCCTTGGGGCCAAAACCCTTGGGCAGCAGATCCGGCAACCCTGCCTCTGCGCGTTCGCCTTCGCCCCAGGTGACCAGCACCCGAATGTTCGGCGCAAACTCGTGCAGGGCCTGGCGGCACGCGCCGCAGGGCCAGGGCGCGGACCCCTTGGCGGCAATGGCAATGGCCGTAAACTCCCGTTCTCCTTCGCTGACCGCCTTAAACAGGGCCGTGCGCTCGGCGCAGTTGGTCAGGCCGAAGGAAGCGTTTTCAATGTTGCAGCCCTGATAGACCCGGCCATCGGCGCACAGCAGCGCCGCGCCCACCGGATAGCGGGAATAGGGGGAATAGCTTCGCTCCATGGCGGCACGTGCCAGCGCCAGCAAAGCTTCGTCGCTGACCTGCGGCGTTTCCTCCCGGCCCATACCCACGGCGCTGAGAATTTTTTCTTCCATGGCGCGCATCTCCTTTTTCTCATCCTCCACCATGTGGTCATAGCCCATCAGGTGGCACAACCCATGCACCAGCAAATAGGCTGCCTCCCGCTCAGGGGAGTGTCCGTATTCCTCCGCCTGGGCCAGCACATGCGGAATGGACAGAATCAGGTCCCCCAGCATGCAGGCGTCCAGTTCGTCATCCAATTCCCGGCGGATGAGCCGCTCCGCCCGGCCGGCGGTCACGCCCTTGGGATAGTTCACCGTGGGAAAGGACAGCACGTCTGTGGCGCGATCCGTCTGCCGGTATTCCCGGTTGATCTCCCGAATGTCCTCATCCCCGCACAGGCGAACGTTGACCACGCAGGGCAGGCGCACGCCTTCCGCCCACAGGGCGCAGTCTGCCGCCGTCTGCATCAGTGACAGCAGCCTGGGTTCCACCGGCGTGTCAATCTCCCATAGAAGGATCATGGTCTTCCGTCCTTTCCGAGAGCGCGGGCACTTCCTCGTTGAACTCCACGTTTACTTTCTCTGCCTCGGGTTCCTCATAGGCTTGCTTTTCCGGCGCAGGTTGTGGCTGCGCTTCCCCCTTGGGCGCATCGGCAACGGCGGCCTTGATTTCCTTGGCTTCCTTGGGCGCCGTCTGCGCCTGGGCAGTCTCCCCGGTGGTCTTGGCCTCGTGATGCTCCGCAGCAGCCCGCTGTTCCTCTTCCCGCTGATTCAGGAAGAAGGGGTCACGCTTGGGCACAGGCGTGGAGGGGTATTCAATACGCTCGTGGAACACACCATTGAGCACCTTGGCAAAGGCTTCGCAAATGCCGTCAATATCCCGCAGGGTCAGGGGGGAGTTGCTTAGCTGCCCATCCTCCAGCTTTCCCCGCACCAGACGCTCAATAAAGCGCTCAATGGCCTGTGGGGTGGGATCGGGCATGGAGCGCACTGCCGCTTCAATGGTATCCGCCAGCATGACGATGGCGCTTTCCTTGCTGGTGGGGCGGGCGCCGTCATAGCGGAAGTCCGCAATGTCCACCGGCTTGCCATTGGCCTGCTGCAACGCCTTATGGTAGAAGAACATCACCGGCGTGTCTCCATGGTGCTCCACAATGATCTTCTGGATCTCCATGGGCAGGCGGTACTTCTGCGCCAGCTGCAAGCCATCCCGGGTGTGGGTGGTCACAATGGCCGCGGAAACATAAGGGTCCGTATGGTCATGGGGATTTTCCCCCATCTGGTTTTCCTTAAAATACAGCGGCCGCTTGAGCTTGCCCACGTCGTGGAAATAAGCACCCGTGCGGGCCAGCAAGGGATTCGCGCCGATTTTTTCCGCAGCCGCTTCGGACAAATTGGCCACAATGATGGAGTGATGATACGTGCCCGGAGCCTCCAGCAGCAGCCGCCGCAACAGGGGTTGATTGGGATTTGCCAGCTCCAGCAGCTTGCTGGGCGTGGCCAGGTTGAAGGTTGTTTCAAAAACGGGTTGCAGCGCCAGGGCCATCAAGCCGCTGGCCATACCGCCGCCCATGGCCCAGGCCACGTTGTTGACCACGCCATCCATGGCATTGGATGTCATCAGCTCCATGGCCACCAGTAGCACTGCGTTGCTGATTGCCGCCACCAGGCCGCATACCGCCACGCGGACACGCTGGGGCTTTTCCCGCAGGAACACCACTGACAGCGTACCGCTGACGATGCCCATCACCAGCAGATGCACCATCTCCGTGGAATAATTGCCGTTGCCCCCCGCCGTAACGCCGCTGACCATCAGCGCCATGGGGGCAATGGACGCAATGCCCACCGGCACCCCCAGCAAGCCCGTTAGCATCATGGCCGCCATGGTAATGGGCGCCAGGTATGCGTTCAATCCCTTGACGCAGAGCATGCACAGGCCCATGGTAATCACCAGCACGGTCATCAGCACCATCAGGCCCCGCAGGTCGTGCAGCAGCTGCTGATCCAGCAGGCGCAGCAGCGCCAGCAGCACCGCCATCCCGGCCGCCACCAGCAGCGCCGCCCCGGCATAAACGGAATAGTCGTAGGCGTTATCCTGCAGCATGCCCAGCGCACGAAGCATTTCCACCTGGTTGCGGCTGACCCGCTCACCCTCGCGGATGATGTTTTGCCCCTGGAGATACACCACCGGCTCCACTGCGTCCCGTGCCTTTTGCCGGGCAAGCTCCGTGGCCTCCTGGTCAATCACCATGTTGGGAGCAACGCAGCTTTTCAGCACCGTGGGCACAATATTCTGGAACAGCGAGGTATCCACCCGGTAGCCCACGATCTGCAAGATATTGTTGATGGACCGGGTTACCTGTCCCTCACGGATGGTGGTATTCAAGGTGTTCTGCACGGCGGTGGTCACCGTGGAGATCATTTCCTCCATGGTATCCGTGTCCGTGCGCAACAGCGTTTCAATCTGGTAATCGGACAGGGTGATGGTGGTAATCAGCCCCCGGGCATACTCCAGTTCCGTTTCGGTGAACTCCCGGTTACGGAACTGCGCATCCGTTTCGCCCTCCCGGCGGAGGGTAAGGCCATACTGCTGCGTGGTACGCAGCTCATCGAAAATCGCCGCCAGGTCGCTGAGTACCTGTTCCGATGCGCCCTCCTGAAAGTGATAGGTGGGTTCCACGGCGTCCGCCGCCGCCTGGCGCCGGCTTTCGGTGGTAATCTCGTCCACCACGTCCTTGGTGGCAGTAATGGTCTGGTGGGAAATGGACCCCACCGTCAGGCTGTACCGCTCTGGAGCACTGACTGCGCAAAAAAGCCCGAACATCAGCACCGCCCCCACCAGCACCACCAGCGCGCACTTGGCATCCGCGCTGCGTAGCCACTGGGTCAGGCTTCTGTGTCCCCACTTTTTGCGGAGTTTTTCTCCACGCTTTTTCGGCCGCATCAGGCATTCTCCTTTGCACGACGGTCGTACGCCGCATAGGCGTCCACAATCTGCTGCACCAGCTCATGGCGCACCACATCCTGGCTGGTCAGGTACGCCATGCCAATGGCGGGAATATCCCGCAGCACCTCAATGGCCTCGCTGAGCCCGGACCGCCGCGCGCCGGGAAGATCGGTCTGGGTCAGGTCACCGGTCACTACCGCCTTGGAGCGGAAGCCCAGGCGGGTGAGAAACATTTTCATCTGTTCCGTGGTCGTGTTCTGGGCTTCATCCAGAATAATGAAGGAATCCGAGAGGGTACGCCCGCGCATGTAGGCCAGCGGCGCCACCTCCACCACGCCCCGCTCCACCAGCTTCTGATAGCTGTCCACGCCCATAAAGTCATACAGGGCGTCATAGAGCGGCCGCAGGTAAGGGTCCACCTTCTGGGTCAGGTCGCCTGGCAAAAAGCCCAGCTTTTCGCCAGCCTCCACCGCCGGACGCGTGAGAATGATGCGCTCCACCTCGCGGCGTTTCAGCGCCTGCACAGCCATGACAACAGCGAGATAGGTTTTCCCCGTTCCCGCAGGACCGATGCCGAAGGTGATGGTCTTTTTGCGGATCAGATCGATGTAGTCCTTCTGTCCCTTCGTTTTTGGGCGGATCTGCTTGCCGCGCGGCGTGATCATCAGGACTTCGTTAAGCCCTTCCACCTCCGCATTTGCCATCGCGCGGGCAGCATTCGTGAGCGCGTAGTGGATGTCGTTTTCTTCCAGATCGCGCTCGCGCGCCAGGGTGATCAAATGCTCAAACAGCGTGCGTGCAGCAGCCACGCTTTCCGGCGAGCCGTTCAGGATGACTCGGTCGCCGCGCGCCACCACATCGCACAGAAGGTTCGACGTGACGAGCCGCAGCCAGCGATCAGCCGGCCCAAAAATGCGTGGCGCCACAGTATCTTCCAGGATGATTGTTTCTCTCAAAAGTTTGTGCTCCTTCTTTCTGCATGTCAGATTGCATACATGTTCTATTCTATTATACGCGATTCGCATCCATTCGACAATCTCGAAATATCATGCCGACAGCCCTTGCAATCGCAAATTTTAACGCTTATCATTAGAGAGATCACAATCTGCCTAATTTCAAAAGGAGATCCCATGCTCAAACTGATCAGAAATTTTAACCGCAACATCCACGAAAACATTCGTGAGAATCGCCGCGTTTTTCTACTCTACACCGTGCTGCGCGTGCTCGTCATCGTTGCCCTCGTGCGCGCCATCATGAACGGCAACTACAACGGCGCCTTCATCTGCCTGCTCTCGCTGGGGCTTTTTCTCGTGCCCTCGCTGCTCGAGCAGGGCTTCAAGATCCACATTCCGCCGCTTCTTGAAGGAACCATCTATCTCTTCATCTTTTCTGCAGAAATCCTCGGCGAGCTCAACCACTTCTACGCCGCCATCCCGCAATGGGACACCATCCTCCACACCCTGAACGGATTTCTCGCAGCAGCCGTCGGCTTCTCGATGATCGATCTTTTGAACCGCAACAGCCGCCATTTTCAACTGTCACCATTCTATCTCGTCATGGTCGCCTTCTGCTTCTCGATGACCATCGGCGTCATCTGGGAATTTTTTGAATGGAGCGCCGATCATTTTCTGCTCATGGACATGCAGAAGGATTCTCTGATCAGCAGTATCAATTCCGTCTACTTTGATCCGAACCACAGCCAGAAAGTCATCCACATTCCAGACATCACCGAAACCATCATCCACACCGCCGACGGCGCCACCTACACCGTCCCCGGCTATCTCGACATTGGGCTTAACGACACCATGGGCGATCTCTTCGTCAATTTCATCGGCGCTGCCACCTTCAGCATCTTCGGTTACATCGGTATGCGCCACGCCGGTCGCCACAAAAAAGCGTCCCTCGTTTTTGATCTCGTGCCAAGTCGCGAACAGGACACCGCCCTCGACGACAACTACGCCTTCGCAGAAGACGACGGCTTCACCGATGGCATCGGCGAAAACGGCCAGCCAAAATAAAATCACAGGCCACTCTGCGCTCATGCGAGCAGAGTGGCCTGCGTTTTTCGCGTGCATTCTCGTTGACAGTCACAATTATTGCGACGCGCAGCTAGTCCCCGTGGGATAAAAAAGCGAAACCGCCACTCTGCCAAGTGACGGAATCTAATTAATTGTTTCCAAAGCTGAGCAAACCGCTTATCGGCAGTGCTCTTTTTCTATGCTCATTAGACGATATTTCAGCAGACGCTGTCAAGCGCAGTCCACTCACAACGCCTCTGCGCGATAGGAAGTGTAGCCCTCATATTCATAGCTGCGATCGATGCCCTTCATAAACAGCGCGCGGTCTGCCACGCGATCTGTGAGCGCAGCGCCAAGGAGCGTCCTGATCTCCGTGTCCCGCACGGGACTGCGCTCCATCGCCAGAAGATAATCCTCCTTATCCACCAGCGACCAATCCACAACCTTGCCCAGTGCCGCTTTGAGCATCTGATCCAGCCAGATGCGCATACTGCGACCATTGCCTTCGCGGAACGGATGCGCCACGTTCATTTCCACATATTTTGCGACGATCTCGTCAAAATCATTCTGAGGCATGCGTTCGATCTCCGCCACAGCCGCTTCGAGATAAAGCGCCGATGCAAAGCGAAAATGGCCCTTTGCAATATTCACCGTTCGCAAATCTCCCGCAAAATCGTAAATATCTGCAAACAGCGCACGATGGATCTGCGCCAGCGCAGCAAACGTTCCCGGCACCATCTGATCCAGCGCGCCGCTTTCAAACAGCGCCAGCGCTTTCTGCTTGCTGATGCGTTCTTCTGCACGCGCCAGTTCCTGTGAATCAGTGATGTGCAATTTGTTTTCCAGCGTCATGGCGCACCTCCTTCTCGTACAGTCATTATATCACAGACGACACATAGCGTCCAAAATAAAACAGGCGCTCCGCGATTTTTTGAGCGGAGCGCCTGTTGCGCGTTATTTCGTATATTTCTTCAGTGCGAGATAGTAGAAACCAGCGAGCATGATGCTGCCGCCGACGATGTTGCCGATGGTGACGGGGAGGAGATTATCCACAAGGATGCTTGGGATATCCAGCCCATCCATCTGCGCCTGGGTGATGCCGAAAAGCTCAGTGGCTGCTGCGGCGTAGTCGGGATTGCCCTTGGCGAGAAAGCCGAGTGGCAGGTAGAACATATTGGCGACGCTGTGCTCGAAGCCACAGGCGACGAAGACCCAGATCGGGAAAAAGATGCCGGCGACTTTGCCGACGGTGTCCTTGGCGGTGGCGGTGAGGAAGACGGCAAGACAGACGAGGAAGTTGCACCAGATGCCGCTAAGGAGCGCTGGACCAAATCCGAGGCCGACTTTGCCGACGGCAGTTTTGATGGCGTAAGCGCCCATGCGCGCGCTGGAAAGATCGAGCTGGTTCATGGCATAGACGGTGACTGCCAAGAGCACAGCGCCGATGGCATTAGCGATGGCAACATAGACGAGATTTTTGGCGACGCCGTCGAAACCGATCTTGCCAGTTGGTATGCCCAGCACGTTGAGACAGCTGCCAGTCAAGAGCTCAGAGCCGGTAAGCACGATGGAGATCAGCCCGACTGGGAAGATGGCGCCGCTGACGACGCGACCGACGCTCATGTTATCGATGGCGTGGCCTGCGATGAGCGCAGCGTCTGCCCCGAAGGAGATCATCAGCCCGGCCATGATGCCCAATAGCAGGGTTTTCATAAACGGATAGGTCACTTTGTTGATGCTGTTCTGCGTGAGGATGTCAACAACCTCTGCAGGTGTGTTCAAACCTTGACTCATTGTCATCGCCCCTTTGTTAAAATTCAGAGTATTTTGTCATGGATTCCATTATAAAACATTTTCAGCGCTGGCGCTACCGACATTTTTAGCGAATTGTCCGCAGTCGATAAGCTTTGTTTATGGTGTGCGTTTCCAGCTGGTTGCCAGGCTGGTGGATTTGTGGTACAGTTTACTCAACCAACGATTTCTCACGCTCTGTTCACGAAAGGACGACCATCTATGTCAACAGAAACTTTTCTCTCCGCTGACCGCTGCACGGAGATTCATTATCACGCCTGGCTGCCGGAAGGGACGCCGCGCGCGGTGCTGGTGCTTTTTCACGGGATGCTGGAGCACAGCGCCCGCTATGCGGAATTTGCTGCGGCGTTGAACGCGCAGGGATTTGCTGTCTACGCGCAGGACCATCTCGGGCACGGACGCAGCGTGCATCCAGAAAATCTGCACGGCCATTTTGCGGACTGCGGCGGCAATGGCTTTGTCATCCGCGACTGTCTGCAGATGCTCACGCTGGCTCACGCTGCCCATCCCAAAGCGCCGCTTTTTCTCATGGGGCACAGCATGGGCTCTTTTCTTACGCGGCAGCTACTGCATCAGTTTTCGCTGCCAAAATTATCCGGCGTCATCCTCATGGGCAGCGGCCGTCAGGCGAAGGGGCTTGTGCGCTTTGCCCACGCCGTCACCGGCGCAGTCGCGCACCACAAGGGCGCGCGGCACAAAAGCGATGTGCTCTATAAGCTGATCCTCGGCTCGAACAATCTGCGCTGCCATCCGCACCGCACGAGCTTTGACTGGCTCAGCCGTGTGCCGGAAAACGCCGACGCTTTCGCGACGGACCCGCTGAACGCAGATAACTTCACGGCGCAGGCCTACAGCGACATGCTCGGCGGCATGCTCACGAATTACGACGAGCGCCGTCTGGCTGCGCTTGACACGAGCGTGCCGGTGCTCATCCTCTCTGGCGACGCGGACCCGATCGGCGAATACGGTCGCGGAACGCACCGCTTGCTGGCGGAATACGAAGCCCGCGGCTACAGTGACGCAACGATGATCCTCTACCCTGGCGCGCGTCACGAGCTGCTCAACGAAACAAACCGCGAACAGGTAACAGCGGATATCCTCGTCTGGATGGAAGCACGCCTGTAAAACGACAAGCCCCGGAACGAAAATTCGTTCCGGGGCTTGTGCTATTCTGACAGAAAGGATTAACGATCGTAAACGACTTCGTCGTCGTTGATGGTCTGTTCTACGAACTCGCCAAACTGAGCATCTTCAGGATCGAGACCAAGGAATTCATCGGTCAATGGGTTGACATTGAGGATCGCAAAGTCTGCCTGTTTGCCAACGCTGATGGAGCCCTTGTCGTTTTCTTCGTAGTGCTGCCAAGCGCTGTTAATGGTGACGCATTTCAGCGCTTCATATGCTTCCACGCGTTCGTCGCGGGTATCATGAGATTTGTTGCTCCAATCGGTAATGCGGCTGTCGCCATCGCTGGAACCATCTGCAGAGCCGCGACCGATCGGCTGACCGTCGCGGGTGATGCGGGTCGCTGCGTTGTAGACAGAGAAGAGCATGTTCGGAGGAGCAACTGGAGAATCCTGATGCATGGTCACATTGGCGCCATCAGAAAGGGCGGTTGCCATTGGGCTGATGACCTGGCCACGGTCAGGACCGAGGGTGGAATAGAGATGATAGTCGCCATAGTAGTAAACATGGTCGGTAAAGAACGAGAGGGTAACACCCAGATCAGCTGCCTGCTGCACCTGAGCCTCCGTAGCGGTCTGTCCATGGATGATGACTGGACGGATCTTATCGGCCATCGCTGCAACTGCTGCTTCATCGTTCAGATCCACACCATTGTTGACGAGCGCCTGGCTGTAGCAGTCGAGGAATTGCTGGATCGCGCCAGTACCGTTGGCGTGAACATGGAAAGAAATACCACGGCTGACAAGGCTGGTGAACTGTTCAGCCAAGGTTGCATCGTCGGTGCGTTTTCCTTCTGCTTCACCCCACCACCATGCGTTGCTGTCGTCGGTATTGGCAAGGAGTGTTTCGTTGGCGTCACGATAGTAACCGCCGCCGGAAACAGTGTCACTGTCATCTTTCGCGAACCATGCGGTCTTACCCTGTGGAGAACCATCGCCGAAGAGTTTTACTGCGCCATACTTGAGGCCGGTGGCGTCATAATCGTGGTCAGCAGAGGCCTGTCCGCCATCGAGGGTGCTGCTCGCATCGTAACTCATCAGGCTGATGATATCGATGATGCGTTCATCTTCAGAGATACCGTCCATCACTGCGGACTTGTCACCGCCGCCACCACCAGCGACAGCAGTGGCGATACCGTAGCTGGCGTAGACATCCATGGCGTTTTCAAGCACGCCGGAGGAGCTTGCTGTTCTGTTAGTCGTAGAGTTCCAAAGGGTACCCAGCATCGCCAGACCATAGAAACCGCCTTCACGGACGACGCCAGTGTATTCGCCGTTCTCATCGACATCCCAGTTGACGGATGGATTTGCATAAGCTGCAAGCGCTTCATCCTGAGCAACAGCCTGTTCATACAGTTCGATAGCAAGGCTGTTCAGTACGCCTAAATGGCTGCTGGCATGGATGTAGATGATTGGGTATTCTGTGGAGATCTGGTCGAGGACTTCCCTGGTAGGCATCGCGTATGGAGCAAGCCCCATTTCTTCCCAACTATCTTTGAATGCAGTGTTGTCGAAACCGTTGGTTGCAAACCAGAATTTGCCGCCAGGTTCATTTAGGCCATAGTCTGCATCATAGGTATGGTCGTTGACCCAGACGTCAAAATCTTGCTTGCCGATCTCAACGAGGGCTTCCAGGCTGGTAACGCCAGAGGATGGAGAAGCATCTGCGAACTGATCGGTCATATCAATATGGCCGTGCGCATCCACGAACGCTGGGATCATGGTTTCGCCGTTCAGGTCGACGTCTTCATATTCGAGGCCTGCGAGGGCTTCGGTAAGTTCTGCAACTTCTTCATCGGTGTAGGCAACTGCAAGAATAATGCCATCGCCAGCGAGCACGGCTTTTGCATAGATTGGATCGCCATTTTCATCTTCGCCGACGTTTTCGTCAACGGTGATGATCTCACCGTTATGGTAGTAACTCAGCTTATTATAGCCGCTGAGATCGATCTCATCAGAAATGGTCGCACCAGTGCGCTGCAGGATCGCTGCATACTGCGCACGGGTCGCATTGCCCTGCGGTACAAGCGTGGTATCAGTCATGCCACCGATGACACCGTTTTCAAGCGCCCAAATCATGACATCGTGCGCCCAGTCAGAGAGACTGTCCGCATCGGTGAATGCGTCGAGCACGCTGCCATCACCGATGGAGACATCCTCGCCGTTCTTTTCAGCGAAACGCTGCATAAATGCGACGAGCTGTTCACGGGTGACCGCTGCGTTTGGCGCAAAGGTCGTATCGCTCATCCCGGCGACCATGCCATTTTCAGCGCCCCAGGCCACCGCCTGTGCATACCATTGGTCGGCAGCCACGTCTGTGTAGACAGACTGCCCGTCATTGGCCGGTGCGCCGCTCTGACGCCACATAACGGTGACGACCATAGCACGTGTTACATTTTGTTCCGGTCCGAACTGGTCATCGGCAACGCCAACGAGCAGACCGTTATCGGTGACATAATCAACTGCATCCTTATACCAGGCATCCTGAGCTACGTCTGTGTAGCCAGCCCCTGACGACGCTGTGTTTTCCGCGGCAAATCCAGCTGCCGGGGTCAATGTAAAGAGCATTGCGAACACCATAAGGATGCTCAGCGCTCTACGGCTGCGTCGTCTGTTCTTTTTTGATTGGCGGTTCATAATTACCCTCCTTATCGATGGTCCTTTATTGCAAATGGTCGTTCGGAACGGCTCTCCTTTACGCGATCCTCCTCTGCTGTTTTTGCTCCGATCGGCCGTATGACGCGCACGCATTTCATAGCATTTGTTTATTCGTTCAATTATCATCAATTATATCAGTACGCTGTCTCGCTGTCAATTAATATTTTGAACATTTCACCATTAAATATTCGCATGAACAAGTCCCTTCATTCACAAAAATAAATATATTGCGCGGCAATGAAAAAGGACCACGCTGTTCGGTGTGGTCCTTTTGCTTACAAGCGGCACCAGTCGATGGGATCGAGTCCGTCCTGGATGAGATAGGCGTTGGCACGGGAAAATGGACGGCTGCCGAAAAATCCGCGGCTGGCAGAAAGCGGGCTTGGGTGTGGGCTTTTGATGATATGGTGGCGATGGGTGTCGATGAGAGCGACTTTGCTTTGCGCGTGCGCACCCCAGAGGATGAAGACCATGGGTGTCTGGCGCGCAGAAAGCTTGGCGATGATGGCGTCGGTGAGGGTTTCCCAGCCGTGGCCGGCGTGGCTCTTTGGGCGTCCCTGGGCGACGGTGAGGGTGGTATTCAAGAGGAGCACGCCCTGCTCAGCCCAGCCGAGAAGGCAGCCGTGGGTTGGACGTGCGCAACCGATGTCGCTCTCCATTTCTTTGAAAATATTCAACAGCGATGGCGGCGGCTGCACACCGGGACGCACGGAAAAGCTGAGTCCGTGGGCCTGTCCTGGCCCATGGTAAGGATCCTGGCCAAGGATGACAACTTTTGTGGATGCATACGGGGTTACGCGCAGAGCGTTGTAGATGTCTTCCATCGGCGGGTAAACGCGCTCGCTTGCATAAGCATGCTTGAGAAATTCCCGCAGTTCTTTGTAGTAGGGCTTCTCAAATTCTTCGTCGAGCACCTCTGCCCAATCGTTCTGCAAAAAATGAACCATTGTGTTTCACTTCCTTGTTTAATCTTCTTCTATTGTGCCACGAACAGGCGCGCTTGTCACGCATAAAAAAGCACGTCCATCCTGACGGACGGACGTGCCTGGTACACATCTTAGAAGAGCAGCAGGGTGCTGAGGGCGTTGGTGCCAGCTTCGATCATTGGATCGAAGAACAGCCCCATGGCGATGCTCATGATCATGCAGACGGCGAGGGCGATCTTGATTCCGATCGGGGTCTTGATCTTGGTCATGTCCGCATCTTCTGGCACCGGCGCGAAATAGCATTCGCGGACGAGGCGCAGATAGTAGTAAACGGAGACCATGCTGAACAAGAGAGCGATGATGGAAAGGATCAGGTAGCCGCTCTGAATAGTAGATGTGAAGATGATGAACTTCCCAATGAACCCACCGGTAGGTGGCAGACCGCCGAGGGCGATCATGAAGATGAAGAGCCCTGCAGCGATGAGTGGGGAGCGCTTGCTCATACCAACGTATTTCTTCATGTCGGTGGTTCCGCTGGCGATCTCGACGTTGGAGGCTGCGATGAAGGCACCGATGTTGGCAAAGGCGTAGGCTGCTACGTAGAAGCAGATGGCGACGATGCCGAGGGTGTTCGCTGCTGCGACGGCGAGGAGCAGATAACCGACCTGCGCGATGGAGGAGTATGCGAGCATACGCTTGATATCGCGCTGTGGGATAGCGACGAGGTTCCCGAAGATGATGGAGAGCATCGCGAGAGCGAGGATCACATCAAGCCAGGAATCGCCGTAGTAGTTGAAGTAGTTGAAGAGCAGGCGGCAGAGCACGCCAAGGGTGGCGACTTTCGCGCCAACGGCGAGGAAGCCGGCAACTGGCGTTGGTGCGCCCTGATAAATGTCTGGTGCCCACATATGGAATGGGACAGCGCTGAGTTTATAAGCAAACCCGGCGAGGAAGAACAGAACGCCGACGACCATGAATGCAGTGTGGGAGAAGGCGTAGATGTTCATGGACATTTCCAGGAGCACGGTGGTGCCCATGAAGCCGTAGATCAGGGAAATACCATAGAGCATAACTGCGGAACTGAGCCCGGAAAGCACGAGGTATTTGATCGCTGCTTCAGAAGAAAGTGCATTGCGACGAACGATACCGATGAGCACGATGAAGCTCATGGTCATCAGCTCGAGGCCGACGTACAAGGTGATGAGATCACCGGCTGCGGTGAAGACCATCATCCCAAGGGTGGCGAAAACGAGCAGGATGTAGTATTCTGCTTCGCTGTAGCCTTTGCGCTTCACATAATCGGTGGAGCAGAGGGAGATGAGCACGGCGCAGACGAGGATCAGTTCTTTGAAGAAGAGGCTGTAACTATCGGTATAGTACATGCCATTGAATACGATGCCGACTTCCGGCGGATAGATGATGCCAACGACGCCGATGACGACGAGGCCGAGCACGGTGATCCATCCATATGGAAGGGCTGCCCCTTTTTTGGCGATGAGTTTAGCCAGAAGAAGGATCAATCCAAGGCCGAATACCAACAATTCCATTGTAATCGCTTGAAAGGTCAGCATTAGAAGATCCCTCCAATCACGCTGGATTCAATTGCCTGGGCAATAGGTGCGACGCCGGATTCGATCATAGCGCCGATGCCGTGTGGGTAGATCCCGAATACGAAGAGGGCGATGACGAGCACGCAAGGACCTACGAGATAGATCCCGTGGATGTCGTGCAGGTGATCCCACTTTGGATTGCGAGGGCCCATGAAGGCGATGCGGACTGCGCGCAGGCAGTAGGTGGCGGTGATGACGATACCACTGATGGCGATGACTGCCATGAACTGGTAGCTGATGAAGCCGAGGATGACTTTGTCGCTGGTGAAGGTCCCCATGAAGATGAGGAATTCGGCGACGAAGTTGAACATACCAGGAAGGCCGAGGCAGGCGAGGGCAGCGAGGCTGAAGAGCACGGCTGCTTTAGGCATCTGCTTAGCGAGACCACCAAAAGCGGAGATGTCGCGGGTGCCAGCTTCGTGGTAGATGTAGCCGATGACGCTGAAGAAGAGGCCCATCATGAGACCGTGAGCGACCATCTGGCTGACTGCGCCGGAAAGGCTCATGAGGTTGAGGGTCGATACACCGAGAAGGATGTAACCCATGTGGCTCACGCAGGCATAACCGACGAAGAGCTTCATGTCTTTCTGTACCATGGCGATAAACGCACCATAGACGATATTGATCATGCAAAGCAGGCCGATGACTGGTGCCCAGAACTGTGCCCCTTCTGGGAAGAAGCTAACGGCGCAGCGGATAAGGCCGTACGCACCAAGTTTGACGATAACGCCGGCGTGGAGCATGGAAACGGCGGTAGGCGCTGCTGCGTAACCAAGTGGAGACCAGGTGTGGAATGGGAACATCTTAACGAGGAACCCAAACCCAAAGGCAAGGAATGCATAAGCAAAGATCTGGAAGTCTGTGCCATACGCTACAGTGGCGAGCTCATCCATGTTGAGGGTGAGGTGGCCGAGGCCGTTTGCGCCCGCGCCGTAGAGATACATGGAAATGATCCCAACGAGGACGAACACAGAGCCGATGAGCAGGTAGAGCACGAGCTTCATGGCGGCGTAATCTTTACGAACGGAACCCCAGACACCAACGAGGGTGTACATTGGAACGAGGGCGAGTTCGAAGAAGATGTAGAAGAACAAGAGGTTTTGCGAAGCGAATACGCCATACACCCCGCAAACCAGGATCATCAGAAATACGAAGAACTCTTTGGTCCGGGTGTTCATATCATAGGAGATGCAGCTCCCGGCAAAGATGATCAAACTGGTCAAGAGCATCAGCGGCGCGCTGATCCCATCCACTGCCATGATGTAGTTGATCCCGAGGAAATCAGAGCAGGAGATGTTTTCGACAAACTGCATGCCGCCTTCGCTGACATTGTACTGCGCGAACATGAAAAGTGTGAGCAGAAGGTTCACGCCCATGAATCCAATGACCGTTTTCTTCATGACGTCGACTTTTTCGTTTGGAATAAAGAGGACGACGACGGCGCAGAGGATCGGCATCAATGTAATCAGCGAAAGAATTGGAAATCCTAGACTATTCATCGATTACATCCCTCCTAACATCGGCATGGCTTTCCAGAGCACGATCACAATGACGGCAAAGAACATGACGACTGCATAGGTCTGCATGTTACCGGTTTCAGTCTTGCGCAGCTTGGCGCCAGCCCATTTGGTGACGTTGGCGACACAATCGAGGAAACCGTCGATGATGTAGGTATCGAACCATTTGCAGACATAAGAGAAGCCCATGACGATGACGTCGAAGATCCACTGATAGATCTGATCGATGTAGAATCGGTTGGAGAGAATGCCATAGATTGGACCGCTGGATTTGGCGATCTTGGCTGGGTCGATGCTCTTCTTGTGGTACATGAGGTACGCAAGACCGATACCAGCGAGGGCCAGCACGGTGGACAGGAGCATGACGAAGTAGTTGGCTTCCGGATGATGCGGTTCGCCGTAGAAGACGTAGGATGCGTAGCCATTATGCATGAATGGCGCGCCAACGAAACCGGCGAAGATGGCAAACACGGAAAGGATGATGAGTGGCACGGTCATGACCTTTGGAGATTCATGAAGGTGGCCGTGAGGGGTGTGGTTTTCACCGAAGAAGGTGCGGAAGATGAGACGGAACATGTAGAACGCGGTCATAAACGCAACGATCTCGGCGATGACGAAGTAGCCATAGTGGCCACTGGTGAATGCGGTAGTGATGATCTCATCCTTGGACCAGAAGCCGGCGAATGGGAAGATCCCGGCCAGCGCGAGGGAACCAATGATGAAGGTCCAGGTGGTGACTGGCATGTATTTGCGCAGTCCGCCCATGAGGGCCATGTCGTTGGAACCAACACAGTGAATGACGGAACCTGCACCGAGGAAGAGCAACGCTTTGAAGAATGCGTGAGTACCGAGGTGGAAGGTTGCGGCGGTGATGGTGCCAAGGCCGATGGCCATGACCATGTAGCCGAGCTGGCTCATGGTGGAGAATGCGAGCACGCGCTTGATGTCGTTGTTGACGAGCGCCATGCAGGCTGCAAAGATGGCGGTGAAGCCACCGATGAAGGCGATGACTTCCATGGTCAGGGTGGCGCTGGAGAAGAGCGCGAGCAGATCGGGCACGGTCAGCTTTTTCTTTTCCTCGCCGGAGATGTCCACCACCACGCGGCCCGCGTCCATCATGATGAGGCGGTTGCCGTGCGCGATGGCGTCCTTCATGTTGTGTGTGACCATCATGGCTGTCAGGCTGTTCTCCTTGATGATTTTGTCTGTGAGAGCGAGCACCTTTGAGGCTGTCTTTGGGTCGAGAGCTGCGGTGTGCTCATCCAAAAGCAGCACCTTCGGCTTCTGGAGTGAAGCCATGAGCAGTGTAACAGCCTGACGCTGTCCACCTGAGAGCAGACCAACCTTTGAGGTCATTCGATCCTCGAGTCCCAGGTCAAGCTCCTTTAAAAGCTCGTGGAAACGCTCCTTTTCAGCCTTTGTGATACCCCAGCCAAGACCACGGCGCTTTCCGCGGCGCGCTGCAAGTGCGAGGTTTTCATCAATCTGCATGGTTGCGGTAGTTCCTGTCATTGGATCCTGGAACACACGTCCCAGAAATGATGCACGCTTGAACTCAGGGAGTCCTGTGACATCCACTCCATCGATGAGAATTGAACCATCGTCCACAGGCCATGTGCCCGCAACAGCATTGAGCATGGTCGATTTTCCGGCACCGTTTCCACCGATAACAGTGACGAAATCGCCCTCCTCAAGCTTTAGGTTTACACCATTAAGGGCATGCTTTTCATTGATTGTGCCCGGATTGAAGGTTTTATGTACGTTTCTAATCTCTAGCATTTATTTGCCCTCCTTTGCGTTAAGTGCTGCGGCAGAGCGCTTGCCGGCCTTTTTGAAGGAGGCCTTGCTCTTGCCCTTCAGGTAAGGCACTGCAAGGAAAATTGCCACGATGATTGCAGTGAAGAGCTTTAAGTCATCACTTGGCATCTGCAGCCACAGAACGATTCCGATTACAATGTAGTAAACAATTCCACCAAATATGACAAAGATAAGCTTTCCCATGAAATTCATGTGCTTTCCGAGGATTGCATCGCCGAGCACCTCACCGATGATAACTGCGGCAAGACCGATGACGATTCCACCACGGCCCATGTTTACATCGGAAAAGCCTGAGTACTGTGAAAGCAGACCGCCTGAGAGCGCTACAATTGCATTTGAAAGCGCAAGACCAATGAGCTTCATGTTGTCGATGTTGATACCCTGAGCCTTGCTCATTGCAGGGTTGCAGCCTGTGGCACGGATAGCAGAGCCCTGCTCTGTTCCGAAATACCAGTAAAGCACCGCGATAATTACAACCGAGAAAATTACACCGACAATTATCGCATGTGTCAGATTACGTGATGAAAGCACTAGATTATATTTATCTGCGCTAAGTGCCTGGTTGGCGTGGCGCTGCATGATATTTAAGTTAATAGAATAGAGAGCTATCTGTGTAAGGATTCCTGCCAGAATCGGAGGAATGCCGAGCTTTGTATGTAAGAGACCAGTGCAGAGTCCTGCGAGCAGACCGGCAATACATGCGCAAAGCAGTGAAACCCAGATATTGTAGCCGTTAATCGTCATCATAACGGTTACGGCACCACCTGTTGCAAATGAGCCATCAACCGTCAGATCGGCGAAGTCCAGCAGTCTGAAAGTGATATAAACACCGAGTGCCATGATACCCCAAATCAGGCCCTGGGCTATATTGCCCGGAAGGGCATTGGTGAATGCAACCGGATTTAAGGTTGCAAAATAATTCATTAGAATCATTTTATTAAATACCTCCATAGTGCAGCTGTTTATTCAGCTGAAATTTCCTCATAGCCGTCCGGAACTGTAATTCCAAGCTCCTTGGCGCGGTCCGGAAGGTACTCCTTAGTGAACTTAGGAGCGCTCTTGACCTCCATAGTTTTGATGTCTGTACCATTTACAAGGATATCGTAAGCCATCTCACCTGTTGTGTATCCAAGGTCATAGTAGCTGATAGAAAGTGTTGCCACACCACAGCCCTTAGCGATTCCTTCCTCGCCAGCGAAGATAGGTTTCTTAGCCTGTGAAGCTACATTGTTGATAGCCTCTGTACATGAAGCTGCTGTGTTGTCTGTTGGGATGTAGATTGCATCAGATGCATCACATGCGCTCTGTGTTACTGCAGCAACATCATTTGAATCAGAGAATGTGTACTCTTTTACAGTGTATCCCTCGTCCTCAAGGTATTTGGTAATAGTTGTTGACTGGTAGATACTGTTTGGCTCAGATGAGCAGTAGATGATACCGATGTTCTTTGCATCCGGGAAGAGCTCCTTGATGCATTTAGCCTGCTCATCGAGTGGAGCGAGGTCTGTTGTACCTGAAATATTCTTTCCTGTAGTGCCTGACCAGTCTGACATATCAAGAGCTGTAGCGTAGTCTGTGATAGATGTTCCGAGAATCGGAATAGAGTCTGTGGCTGCTGAAGCGGCCTGAAGAGCTGCTGTAGCATTTCCAAGGATAAGGTCATAGTCGTTTGTGACGAACTTGGTGCAGATTGTAGAGCATGTAGAAGCATCTCCTGCGGCATTCTGCTCGTCAAATGAGACATCGTCTCCGAGCTTGTCCTTTAATGCGTCTTCAAAGCCCTTTGTAGCGGCATCGAGAGCCTCGTGCTGTACGAGCTGGCAGATACCTACCTGATATTTGGCATCTGAGTTCTTACCTGACTGTGTGCCACCGTTTGCTGAACCGGAATCTCCGCATCCGGCAAGTCCAAGAACCATTGTTCCGGCAAGAACAAGTGAAGCTAAAATTTTAGATCTCTTTTTCATTATAATTCCTCCTTTTGTCAGCGCTTTAAAGCGTTGATGTATCAATTAGATAAATTATATTAACTTATTAATGATAAGTCAAGGGAAGATGAGGAAAAAGTAGGGCTTAATGTATATAAATGATGGATAATAAGCTATATTTGACAATAAACATAGCATCAATAAAACAGTAAAGGAAGAAAACACTTTGATAAATATAGCGATATGTGATGATGATTTAGTCTTTGCGTCAAAAATGGAAGCAATATCTTAAAAAGTGGAGCTTATGGTCTCCATTTGTTTCGCTGTGGTTAGGGAGCTGTTTTAGGAATTTCAGCGGTTTCAGCTACTTTTTCCCTGGCCTTTTCCGGCTGTTTCGCTGGTTTTGGGTAGCTGTTTTAGGAATTTCAGCAGTTTCAGCTACTTTTTTCCAGAATTTTTTCTTGCTTTTGGGCTGGATTGGGGTGCTGTTTTAGAAGTTTTATGGATTACAGCTACCCAAGGCCTGCCTGCTATCAACCTATGGCTATTGTACATTATGTTAATTTAGTGTGGGGAATATTATGCTAAAGAATAAAAATGATGGTTCATACTGGATTTCCGCAGTAAATATTAAAAAACTTCGCATTAAAAGAAACCATCTTAAAATGCGAAGTTTTTTATATAATTATTCAGCTACAACCTTGGCAAATTTCTTTTTACCACGTCTGATAATGAGACCCTCGCCCTTGAAATCGTCGAGAGTGTATTTGGTAGAGATATCGGTTACCTTCTCATCTGCAACGGAAACACCGCCCTGCTGGATATTTCTGCGGCCGTCTCCTCTTGAATCGCAAAGTCCTGCTTTTACGAGAACAGAGATGATATCAAGCTCTCCGTCAGGGAAGTCCTCTGCTGTAACGGTAACTGTAGGCATATTTGCGTTATTGGCTCCGCCTGCGAAAAGTGCATGGCTTGCCTCTTTAGCCTTTGTGGCTTTCTCCTCACCGTGAACAAGCTTTGTAAGCTCGAATGCCAGGATTTCTTTAGCTTCATTGAGCTGTGCGCCCTCCCAGCTTTCCATCTTGTCAATTTCCTCGAGAGGAAGGAAGGTAAGCATTCTGATACATTTAAGAACATCGGCATCAGAAACGTTTCTCCAGTACTGGAAGAACTCGAAAGGTGTTGTCTTGTTAGGATCAAGCCATACTGCACCTGACTGTGTCTTGCCCATCTTCTTGCCCTCAGAGTTTAGGAGCAGATTGATTGTCATAGCGTATGCGTCTTTTCCAAGCTTACGTCTGATGAGCTCTGTTCCACCGAGCATGTTGCTCCACTGGTCATCTCCACCGAACTCCATGTTGCAGCCGTATTTCTGGAAAAGTGTGTAGAAATCGTAGCTCTGCATGATCATGTAGTTAAACTCAAGGAAGGAAAGACCTTTTTCCATACGCTGCTTGTAGCACTCAGCTGTGAGCATACGGTTTACTGAGAAATGAGCACCAACCTCGCGAAGCACGTCCACGTAGTTTAAGTCCATCAGCCAGTCAGCGTTGTTTACCATGATAGCTTTTCCCTCGCCAAAGTCGATGAAGCGGCTCATCTGTTTCTTGAAGCACTCTACGTTGTGGTTGATAGTCTCTGTTGTCATCATCTGGCGCATATCTGTACGTCCTGATGGATCACCGATCTGTGCGGTACCTCCACCGATAAGCACGATAGGCTTGTTTCCGGCCATCTGAAGTCTCTTCATAAGGCAAAGAGCCATGAAATGTCCAACGTGAAGGCTGTCTGCTGTAGGATCAAAGCCGATGTAGAAGGTAGCCTTTCCGTTATTGATCAGTTCCTTGATCTCCTCTTCATCTGTCAGCTGTGCCAGCAGTCCTCTTGCTTTTAATTCGTCAAATACTGTCATTTTCTCTTCTCCTTTTTGGGTTCTTTTTACTCTGTATACCTTTTTTACATTTTTGGGGAATCGGCTCCAAAGGCACTAAAAAAGCCCGCCCCTTTTTCAAAAGGACGAGCTTGATCACTCGTGTTACCACCTAATGTTCCCGCCAGACTCACATCTGACAGCTCAGTAAGTATCTATCAATACTTCGGCCGATATCGGTGCCTGCCGTCCTGATCTACTTGTTCGGGATCCTCTGATAAAATCTACTGATCCTTCTCTTTCCACCGGCTGCTCCGGGATGTATTCCTGCTCTGCTTCTGTGCGCCTCTCACCGACCGGCTGCTCTCTGTCAGAAGTGGAGGAACAGTACTTCTTCCCTTCATCGCATTCTTCTTATCCTATGTTTGCGCTAAACATGACCTTATTATAGCCAGTCTGCGTTTTTCTGTCAACACTTAAAATTTTGCTGCTGGCAGGAGCCGCCTCCGGGTCTATTCTTCCGGCCAGGGCAGATGGGATACTTCCAGCTTCTTATCACGAAGCATCAGTTCCTTCACCGCCTGATCCGCAGACTTGCCGTCAAACAGCACTTCGTTCACCTGTTCAATGATAGGCAG